>OQVZ01000186.1_pt1 | contig 22855 bp, 40 predicted proteins | sample 1691571 | NCBI WGS metagenome assembly OQVZ01 (sample SAMN03418261, study PRJEB22391) | human gut metagenome | biome: human-gut; feature: organic feature; material: feces | host: Homo sapiens | place: Tanzania | collected 2013-01
TTAATTTTATTTTATTTACTTTTATTTAATTTAATTTTATTTATAGCATTGCACTGCATACTTTTGTGCATATCTTCTGTATATGCACATTATTTGTTGTGCATAATTCTTTTTTATGCAGTGTATATGCACATTACTTTTTTTGCATAACTTTTTTATATGCACTGCATAAAATTTGTACTAAATAAATTTATGCACTTTATTTTTTGCATAAAAAAAAGACTTGCTATTTCTAGCAAGCCTTTTTCTCTATCTGTCATTCCGAACTTGTTTCGGAATCTCTAACCGAACAAAGCCACGAAAATGTCTTAATCCTCATACAACACATTCCCCATCTGAACATATCTTTTTCCGTTCACTTCTTGAATAACATTTCCGTGTTTTTCATAAGTAGAGCCGGTGTTGGAAGTAAACCTTCCGTTACCTATCTGATTGTAAGATGCTCCATTTTGTCCGTAATATGAACTTCCAACTTGTTGTACATATCCTGCCGAATTTCTGTCACTTCCGACTACAGTGTAGTTGTTGTAATCTCCATAAGCTAACGCAGGAATCGCACACAACAAAATTGATAAAATCAAAAAATACTTCATAATATCTCCTTTTCAGTAATATTATTTCCGATTTCATCAATATTTACAATCCTTTTATTACAATACTTCATGAATAAATGTAAATTTTATCGTTGCATTATTACCTGTATCGGCACATTTGAACTGTCAATATCACTCTTATGACTTACAGAATTACGATAATTCTTTGAAATATTATTGATAGCACCTTGAGTTTTTGCAACAGAAAAAGTAATTTTTTCATTTCTATTAGTAAAAGCTTTTCCTTCTGTTTTTCCACTTGGCAATAATCCTGTAATTGCACGCCCATCACTACATTTTAGCTCAAATTGCCAAACTGGATAAGTGTAAACTTTAGCATTTCCAATACACCTTGCTTGATTTTTATCTGAAATTACATCAATAGTTGCCCTGTATGATAATGAATCATAATAGGATTTTCCAGTGAAAGTTTCATTAAAATCATCATATTTGGCAACGATATTTGATGTACAGCCAGTTAATAACGGCATTACGACTAATAAACTAATTAAAAATTTCTTGTTCATATTTACCTCCAATTATAATTAAAATAAATTTCTTAAAATTGCAATTACTATCGGTAACAATAAACAAAGTATAAAAATTACCGCAGTAATATTATCTATCAAATTTTTCTTATTCTTATATTTTTCTTGAAAATACATATACAATTTAACAAATACAAAAAATAAAATAAGCAAAATAAAGTGCAATAATGGATTTTCTATTGGTTCACCATCTTCAGGATATTGTCCATTTCCAGCCCAACTAACTAAAATTGAATTTGATAATATATAACTACTCAGTAATATTTTTTTCATTTGCCTCTTTCTCTGTTATATTATGTTTCAAATTATACTTTCTATTTTGCTCTTTTTCACCATCAAATAGTGATGGCAATTCTTTATCATATAAAATTCCAAAAATTATTGAGGCTTGAACTATAAAACCAATAATACCAATATTATAAAAACCTGATAATATACCTATTACTATCGAAGTTAATAATGTTGACAATATAAAAACAAAAATACACCAACCTTTAGATAATTTTCTTTTCAATATAACTCGAATTAAAAAAGCAATAAATAAAGCTGGTACAGAATTTACTAGTATGTTTAAAATTATTGCCAACACAATTATCATATTTTCCCTTATTCCATGATTATTTTTCTTTTCTCTCAAAACAGTTTATATTATTAGAAAGGAGTTCAACGGATATGACCAAATTTGAACTTGCAAAAATATTATATGCATTGCGTACAATATTTGGAGATGCAGGCACTAAACTCTTTAAAAAGCTGTTAGAACACATAAGACTATAACCCTCTTTCTTTCAGCATTTTCTCAACTTCATTAAGGATTTCAGTTTTGACATCCTTAAATTGCGGTGCATTGAACATATTCCCTTCTCCTGCTATAAACCAATTTAGATTTACATTTTCTTTTTTGCATAAGCCATCCAACATAAAATATGAAGGTTTATTTTCATCACGTTCATAAGATGCGTATGTTCTACATGGTATATCTAAACGTACAGCCATTTCTTCCTGTGTGTATTTCAGGCTTTTTCTGATGTCTTTCAATCTTTTTCCGAACATTCCTACTCCGTTTGTATGAAGTTTTGTAAATATACATATATTATGTTTGACAACCTACATAATTTATGTATAATTATATTTGTACTCATTCAATCATTGAATTATTGATTGAATACTATCATAAAAACACGAAAACGACAAAATTTGCCGTCTATTTCGTGTAGCTTAATTTGACAAAAAAAGGAGATTAAAATGGCAGACCGTAAATCGTCAACCTCAGTACAATTTTCCGATACTCAATTTAATCAACTTGAGGAAATTGTTTTGAGAGAAAAAGTTAAATCTAACGCAGAAATTATTAGACGTAGTTTTGATTTCTATGTTAGTGAAAAATATCCTGAACTAAAAAAATAGGAGAGAGCAATGCAAAAGAGACATCTAAAACTTGTAGTAAACAACACACAAACACACAACTTATCACTTATTCAAAGATTTTCAAAATGGTTAAGAAAAACAGGTATTATCTCAATACCAACAGAACTTGAAAAGAAAAAATTTCTTCAAACTTACCTGACTAACCAATTTGCACAATACCAACTAACAACTGGCGAAATAGGATTATTCCCTGCATTAGAGGCTATCAATCAAATTAAAATTCTTGAAGAAAACAATCAGATTGATAATTACTACCACAAGATTTCAAAAAGAGTTCAAGCTCAATAACACAAAAGGACAAGCAAATTGGCTACTAAAGTATCAGAAATTACAGCACCATATTTTTCTCATGACATGTATCCGCAAAAGGACAAAAGTATCGTTATGCTTATGGACGAACTCGGATATGAAGGTTATGGCTTGTATTGGCGAATAGTAGAATTTATGCACCAAAACGAATTATGTGTAGGTGAAGAAAGACTAATCGCAGGCAAATCCTATATCGAAAAAGTGACATCCATATTGAATGATTTTAATTTGTTCCGTGTAGAAGAGGGTAAATACATATCAGATAGAATTTTGCGTAACCTTGCAGAACAAAAAGAAAAAATGGAGTCTAAATCAAAAGCTGCTAAAACTCGTTGGGGCTTATCCACCCTCAAAAAGATTTATATTGAAATCTTTGGCAAAGCTCCTGTATTGTCTGATGAAGAAGTCGAAAGATACTTTAAACTCTCTGACAAAATTGAAGATTTCAAAACCAAACTTCCTGATATTTTGTTCACGGTTAAAAAGTTAAAATTCGCAAATAATCCTGATTTTGACCCATCCATTAACTGGTTATTAGCAAAAAACAATTTAAACAAACTGCTAAATGGCGAATTTGGACCACTGTTGAGTTGGGAAAAACACAAAAAAGAACTTGAACAAAAGAAAAAATCTGCGGAGCAAAAAGAACAAACAACTCTACAGCAAGAACAAGAAAACCAAATGCTTATCGCACAAATTGATTCTATCTGCAACAAAATTGATGCAATCGAATTTATCGTAAATCGAAATTCTGATTTGAATTTTATCAACCCATCACATAAACCGTTGATGCAGAAATTCGATATTACTAAAAAAGAACTGGAAAATTATAAGGTAAATAAAAATGAACAATAATGTTATACCCAATAACCTAAACATTAAATTATCTGGTGTCGGAAGTGATTCTACAAACATATCAATCCCCACTTCCGACTTTTCTTTAACAAACCCAAAGTATGACTATACCGCAAAAAGAGATGATTATCTCACACCGCATAGTTTTATACAAAAAGTTTTGAGAGAAGAAAATCTGCCATATTTTGATTGTGATGTTTGTTCATCCTTATACAACATCCCTGCTTTGATTTATGGCACAAAAGACGGTTTCTTTATTCTTTTGGATGAACACCAAAAAAGCCAAGTACAAAAAGAGGATGGATTAAAAGGTAACTGGTACACAAAAAACTGGTGTAATCCGCCATTTGCAGATTGTGAAAAATTTGTCAAAAAAGCCGTTATTGAACAAGCCAAAGGCAAAACAACATATATGTTGATTCCAGCTAGACCTGAAACAAAGTATTGGCAAGATTACATTTTGCAAGATGGCAAAGCAAATCGAGGAAATGTCGAAGTCAGATTTTTAAAAAAAGGTTTAAAGTTCATCCACCCTGATACAAAAAAAGAAATGGGAGTATATAAAAATCCTTTAGCATACGTGGTATTTAGAGGAGTTGCAGAAGATGGCTAAAAAAAAATACATGTCAAATTTTGCACTTTCACTATCTCCGATAGTTGTTGAAACGACAGTAACAAACATCATTGAACTCAACAATGTGGTGAACGAAAAATATAAAACTGTTTTTGAATGTGAATCAAAAAACGAAAAACCGAGAATGTGCGTATATTGGGAGCGGAGCTCAATAGCTATCGGTGATAGAGTCCAACTGACAGGCAGATTAAAAAATGATGTGTTCTTAGTTTGGAACATGCTAATAACAAGAAAGGCAAAACAAAATGAATGCAAATGATGAAAAAATGATGATTACGGCAGTTGAACTGATGAGCAATGACAAACTCTATAATCTTTTCGATATCGTGATTCGTGAAATGAATGCAAGAAAACTAAAGCCAAAAACACAAGATGAAATACGAAGAGTTTAACAGCGAAAGAGATTTTAATAACAAATTCCCAAGTGGCTTTTACCTTTGCCCAATTTGCGGATATATGACAAATAACAAATACAATTGCCCACGGTGCAATTGGTCCGCAAAAGGATTATTCAAAACACTGGAGAAAGGCTACAAATACAAAATACTATCAACAAATACAGAAGATGAAATATTTAAACCAATCGAATTGGAGAAAGGAAAAATTGATGGCTGATGAAAAATTAAAATTTATGGATATGCTGTCCATGATGAGGGTAATTGATGATGATGACCGCATCCGCAAATTTAGCGATTGCATAGAGGCTACATTTCAACAAGTTTCACGCAAAGTTTCTGAATACAACAAAGACGGTAAATTAACTATTGAAATCAAATTTTGCGTTGACAAAAAAAATAAAAACGGTGTCAATGTCTTTGCCGAAGTCAAAAAGACTATTCCAAAAGGCAGTCAATGCAATCCGTTCTATCGTGATGCACGAACAGGCGGTTTGTATTTAGACGACCCATCACAAATGAAACTGTTTAACACTGTTTCAAATATGCCAAGCGGAAAAGATTTAGCCGCTCAAAACAACGACTAACACAATAATCTTATAGGAGAACAATTTAACAATGGAAGAACAATTATTAAAAGAATCAATTGAAGTTTTGAAAAATCAAAAACGACCTGAAAAAATTAACGGTCTTATCTATGGACAGTATGGACCGGTAGAAAGAGAATTTATCTATTCCGATAGTAAGCAATATTACGATTACGAATTATTCAGTCAAGAAGACAAAGAAGTACGCAGTGTCAAAGCATTTGCAAAAGTTATCTCAGAAGAATTGAAACGCAGAAACAATCCGACAGGTTACAAGGCAACTGTATCAGTAAATCTTGATGGCGGTTATTTTATTCCTGATGATAATACTCAAGAAACAAAAATCACTTTCGATAGATTAAATTCTCAACAATGGAATTTAATTAAAAGATACATCAATAAAGATATGAACCATAGAGACTTTTTGTTATTCTTGCAAGCACTCAAACCAAGCCTTGAGTATTTTGATGCAATTTATAAAAGTTATGCAATGTTGAGATTAGTCGGAAAAACCGAACTGACATCAAACCCTGTAATCACAGAAAGCGGAGAAGAATCAGGCTACAAATGTACTTATAGACTGGAAGATGGAACAGATGGCGAAGAAAACTTCCCAACAGGATTTCTTGCAGATGTACAATTTGCAAAAGCCGGTGATAAAAAATATCCGATTCCGATAGATTTACTTTTCTATCGTGATGAAGATAACGAAATCAGAATAACTGTTCTATGCCCACTTTTTGAAAATATCGAAGAACAAGCAATCATTGATGAGGCTGACTATATCAAAGAAAACACCAAAGCATTTAACGAACTTTTGGTATTATCTGATTTCTAACCAATTAACAAATTCCGAAACTGCAAGGAACTCCTCCCCCCTTGCAGTCTACAGGTCAAACCTGTACTGATGAGGAATAACAAGAAAGGAAAATTTTATGAAAAAAGAAGTAGATATGGACTTGTTTGTTGAAATGATATTTACAACAAAAATAGATATGACCGAATTTCAAGAACAAACAATCAAAGTCGGTGATATCAACAGCACAAGGCAGAATTACATTTTATCAAAAATGCCTGATTCAGAATTGGTAAAAAATATTATTCGAAATATGCAACATGAAATTGAAAAGTTAGGCTTTGAAGTTATCAAAAATTGCTCTTACGCAATCGAACATACACCTGAAACTGTTCTTATTGAATGTTTGAAAGATAAATTACAGGAGAACTTATTTAATGGCAAAAAATCAAAATAAAAAGAAAATCACAGAGCGCAACAACTCAACGGATGTGGAATTTGAATTATTGAAAGCTGAAAACAAACAACTCAAAGAAGATTTCAGACGATTACAAAATCAATATGATGCGGTAATTGAACAAAACAAAATGTTGCAAGGCGATTTTATGGGAATGATAAAATCATCTGTTCCAAACATTCCCTTTGAACCAAAGGTTATATTAGGCAATCCAATTGACGATTATATTCAGAGCACATAAACAATGACAAACGAACCACCAAGAATATTTTATTGCAAAAATTTACTAAATCAAATATTGCTCAACCCTGAACTGATTTCAGAATTTGTTGCAGCAGTCGCAGAAATAGTTAGCCTGAATGATTTAGAATTCATCTACAAATTATTCTTTGCTCGAATAAAAAATGTCCAAACTAAAACAAACATAAGGAATTAACACAAAATGAAAAATTTAACAACTAGAGAAAACCAAGTAATGAGTTTAGTGTCACAAGGATATAGCATAAATGAAATTGCAAAAATTTTATTTCTCACACCGGAAACCGTCAGAACTCACCTATTTAATTCTTATACAAAATTGGAATGTTCCAACTTTGGGAGATATGAAACTAGAGTTGTTGGAATCCTTAACTATTTAAAACTAACAGGTGTTATTTCAGCAAATTTCAAAATAAGAAATTCTTGCGAACATCCTTCATTATTCGCAAGGCACGGTTGTTACAGCAGAAAAAATCAATAATATTATTAAAAAAGTAAAGGAATAAAAATGTTAAAAGATAGATTTAAGTTTAGATATGTTTTTACAAAAGATTTTGGTGGCAAAACAGGTATCTGCTATAAAATGCCTATCTTTAATTTAGATACCATTACTGATGATAACTTTAACAAAATTGTCAAGAGTTATATTGATTATGGTTATAAATTAATATCAATAGAACAATGTACCGGCTTGAAAGACCATAACGGCAAGCTTATTTATGAGGGGGATATTATTGTCATTCCTAATCAATATCCATTTTATGACTACAAAAATAAAGAAGATATGAAACAAGACCTTAATTCTACTGAAGGCGAGATTAAAGGCGAAAGTATTTTAAATTATATCGGAATTGTGGAATGGATATATTCACAATGGCAATATATATATCACTGTGTAAATCCAAAGAAACGAGGCATTTCAGAAGGAGTAAATCAAGGGTTAAATTATTTTGGTTTTGATGAAACTAGAAATACTTGTTATGAAGTAATTGGCAATATCTATGAAAATCCTGAACTATTAAAGGACGGTGAATAATGTTAAGATGTCAACAAAAATATTGTAAAAATTGCATTAAACCTTATTTTGATTTAAGCGGAAATTTTGTTTTTGGACATTGTAAAAAATCAAAATATTTAATATTGATAAGCGACAAAGAAGAAACACAAAAATATGACGTTCAACCTTTATATTGTGAAGAATACAAACCACGAGAACGAAAGATAAAATATTAGGAAACACTTGAAATGAGTTATACGTTAGAAAATACAAAAGAAATATTTTTGGTAACAAAACATTATGGTGAAGATAATGATTTACATTTAATTATGAGCAAAAAAGAAGTGCAAGAAGAATTGAAAAGCCAATTTGCTCATTTAATATCAGATATTCAAGAGTTTAATATCGTACCTAAAAAAAGTGTATCTAAAAAGCATTTTTTACCAAAAGATTGGCAAAGAATATCTAAGGTATCTGTAAATTATCGAATTTGGAAGGAAATAGCAGAAGGAAATGATTAAACAAAAAGGACAATACGCAATGAAGTATTATTTACTTAAAAAAAATATAACAGATAACGGTATTCCTATAAAAACAAATTCAAAAATACAAAAAATTTGTGGCAAAATGGCTAAATTAATAAATAAACACGCAATTTTAGATAAGCAACTTGTAAAAGAGTTAGCAAATCTTAACGAAATTTCAGAGGACGAGGCAAGCGATATTATGAGTTCTTATGACTTTTTGGTTGATACAAGTCAATATGGTTTATCAAATTTTTCGATTGAGCAAGTATCGAGGGAAGAATATTTAAAACAAAAGAGGCAATAAATGAAATGTAATCACGATAAAAAATATTATGAGATTTTGCACTACAAACATAATCACTCACATTTTGAATATCCAAAAGGTGAAGAACATTATAGTGAATATTCTACAATCCGTTGCACAAAATGTGGAATGGTTTGGCGAACAAAAGCGAAATACGTAGAAACTTTAAAGGGGGTATAATGCAAGATAGATTAAAGTTTAGAGTTTTTGATAATGATGATAAAAAGATGCATGATGTTATTTTTCTAAACTATGAAAATAATAGTGTTGAATGGTATAACGACAATAACAAAAAACGTGCAGCTTTTATTGGAGAGGTTCCAATTGTTCAATGCACAGGACTCGAAGATATAAACGGCAAACTCATTTATGAAGGAGATATTATCAAAAGCGTTAATTCTAATTCAACTAATCTAATAGAGTGGTTTGAGGGGGATGCTGGATTCGGCTATTCTTATGAAGAAGAAGTTATACAACTTCTTTACACTTCATATATGGAAAAGGTTATCGGCAATATCTACGAAAACCCTGAATTATTAAGGAAGTAAATAATGGAAGATAAAACAAACGAAACAATAAATACCATAGCTGCAGTAATAGTATTAATATTTTTTTACTTGATGGTAAGGGCTTACTATATTAGTACAGAAGATTTTCCACAATGCAGATTAGCACGCGACCCAGTGCTTTGTACTGAATTATTAAGAAAGGGTGAATAATGGCTAAAGTTTTATGTTTAATAACAGAATGTAAATATTGTGGACAAAAATCACGAGTTTATCAACGAGCAGATGGGAAACCTTTTTACACTTGCAAAAAAGATTACATTGTATTAGATGAACCTTTTGATATAGACGGAGTAATTCAAGGTGAGGCTGGTATTTTACCAAGTTGTAAATATTTTAGGCTAAAGGACGGTGAATGATGACTAAAGAAATAATGATAAATTGTACTAACAGGAGTTTAAAAAGTTATATTTTTAATTTGCAGCATGAAAATTCAGAACTAAAAAAATATTTTTGCGAAATTGAAGATATTATTTTTGAAACTCCAACAAGTAGATGTATAGGGCGAAATTCTTTAGAATATTACGCAATCCTATCAAGTTCAATTAAATTTCAAATTCAAGCATTAAAAGAACGAGCATCGCTTAGTGACCCACAAAGCCAACAGCTACAAATAAAAAAACTTAAAGCAGCATTCTCAACATATAGAAGAATGCAGTTTGGAAAAGACTTGAGAAGACAAGAATATGAATATCTTTATCTTATAGAAAATTTACTTAAACAATTAGGGGATAAAAAATGAATAACGAGAAATTCTACGACAATGCAATTATTTTACAACAAGATGAACAAACTTTGTTAAACAAAATCTTTGGTGAATATTACAAACAATTAAAAACAGAACAACTTAGCAATCAAGATAGAGTTATGGAACCTTATTTTGAACAAGCAATAAGCAAATTGTCAGATTTAGCCACAAAGCTCAAGGTGGTAACTGATGCTTAACGATAAAACATATAATCCATTCCTACACTACAAATACAATTGTTATCGCTTAGAGGATGAAATAAAGTTCATAGAATTTAATGAGCTAAATCAAATTGCTACGGAGCGGATATTAAAAATATCTAAACTGCGAAACAAAGAAACTTTTAAAAGACTAACTTTAACAGAACTAAACAATCTCAAAACACTTATTGAAGAAATCATACAAGAAAAGCAAAAGGATATGACAAAATGCAATTAAGTAAAGAAGAAATACAAACTGCAATAGATGAACAAATCAAAAACGCAGAAAAACAGTATGGTAAAAATATAAAATTCACTTTAATAAATATTATTGGACTTTTAAAAATGCTCAACCCTGAACATCCGGAAAAAGAAAGTCGCTTGATTCCATTAGCGAAATGGAATGATTACCACCCTTATCCATCTACAGGAACATTGTATCAATACAAATTCAAAGCACTTAAAGGCTTTAATGATTGCCTTGTTCAAAATGGTGTGCGAATCTTGATAGATGAAACAAAATTTTTTGAATGGCTGCATAACAGAAAAAATCAGAGTGCTTAGTATTTATCCATTATTGAAGACATAAGGTCTTCTGTATGTTTTTTGGTCAAGTGAGAATATCTACGTGCAACGGTTAAAGATTTTTGTCCTAAAATTTCTGCAATTTCTAATAGACTTGCTCCATTGCGTGCTAAAATAGATGCTGTGGTATGCCTAATATCATGAATATGAAAATCCTCTATATTTGATTCTTTTATTGCCTTTTCTAATATTCCTTTCATGTCAGAGAGTTCAACACCGTTTTTGGTTGAACGGAAAATATAACCTGATTCTATGTTATTTTTTGAGATATAACCTGCAATAAGATTCAAAGTTCCACTATCTACATGGACTCCTCTGTGAGTTTTATTTTTGGTATCGAGAAAATAAACACGACAGTTTTTATAATCAATATCTTTTACTTGTAGGTGTCGAATTTCATTGAAACGTCCACCGGTTTTAAGAGATAGCAAAAAGAATAAGTAAAGCATGTCAGAGTGTTTTTTGCAATTTGTTTTTAATATTTCAATTTCATCATCAGATAAAAAACGAGTACGTCCATTGGGCTTTTTCATTAGCGAAACTTTAGACATTGGATTTACTTCAATTATCTCAAGGTCTTTTACAGCATAAGTAAGAATTGCTGATAGACACATCAGGTATTTGTTTATTGTGTTTGCACTTCGTGTTGTCTCTGATTTTCCTCTTATTATCTTTTCATCTTTTAATATATTTTTGCATGATGAAAGAATTGATGCGGATAAATTTGAGACTTTAACATTACCAATTTTAGACTTCCACCATTCATAAATTGCAGGATATTTTTCATAATGAGAATACTTATTTTGAGCAACTTCTTTATCATAAAAGTCAATTAGGTCTGTCATTGTATTTATGTTAGAATTATTTGGAATATTTTCTAACCCTTGCTTATATGTTCCGTTTTTCATAGCAAGCTCAATCGGCTCCGCCCATGCTTGCGCATCAGACTTTAACTTGAAAGTTCGCACCAAATCATCATAACCTTTTATCCGAATGCGTGCCTGATAACAACTCCCTGTTTTTTTATTTTCTCGTTTATAATATCTTACCATCTTCTATTTATTTTTGTGCCAAATTTGTGCCACTTTTTTCTAAAAACCCAATAAAACTATATAAAACAATATAAAATACAAGCGACATAAAAGTCAAGTATAGTGCTTTATTTTCTTTTATTCTTTTTTATATATTTTTACAAAAAATCAACCATCCGAAAACTTAATATCCTCGTGTTTATTTAATGTTGCCATAATTTGGCAACTTTTTTTTGCTTTATTTTTGGTGGTTTAGCTTACAAAGTAAAATTAGAGAAATATAACCAATTTATAAAATTGCTCTATTACTGCTCCATAAATTTAAAAATTTACCACACTTATTTAAACACCATAACTGCAATAATTGCAGCAATGATGATTGGGATATTATAGATTAAAAATGTAGGTATGCAAGTATCCCAGATATGGTTATGTTGTCCATCAGCGTTTAATCCTGCTGTAGGTCCAAGTGTTGTATCAGAGGCAGGAGAGCCAGCATCTCCCAAAGCTGCCGCTGCAGATAGAACAATTATCATAGATGGAATACTAAATCCTAATTTTACACAAATAGGAACATACAAAACTGCCAAAATTGGAATTGTTCCAAAAGAAGTGCCAATCCCAACAGTTATAAACAAACCGACAAGCATCATTAACACCGTTGCAATAATTTTGCTATGCATCATATATGGAGTTATTGCATTAATCAATGTATCAATGCCACCTGTTGCTTTCATCACACTAGCATAACCAGCTGCTACAAGCATTACAAAGGCCACATAGCCCATCAAACCGACACCTTCATTTATCAATTTATCCATCTTGTCATGGTCAATTGCTTTTAATCCAAAAATAACAGCCAAACCAACTAATGCACCAAGAGGAAGGGAATTCGTCCACAACTGAACAACAAGGGTCAAAACTGCTGCAACTAGCGTTATATAATGATTTTTATTCAAATGTAAATTTTCATTTTCAACTTTTTGTTCAACTTCAAAATTTTTATACTCTCTAGGCTTACGATATAAAATAAACACTGCAAACAACAAACCTACAAACATTCCAAGTCCCAAAAGCCAATTATATTTCCAAATATCACTTTTGATAACTTCAACACCATTCTGCATCATATTTTCAGCAATAAGTCCTTGAAATATCAAACCAAAGCCTGCCGGAATTGCTATATAAGGAGCTTCCAATCCAAAGGCTAAACCGCATGCAACAGCTCTTCTATCAAGTTTTAATTTATTCATCAAACTAAGTAATGGCGGGACAAGAATCGGAATAAACGCAATATGTACAGGAATTAAATTTTGGGATAATATCGCAATTCCGGTTAAAATAAAAATCAGTAAATATTTGCGCGAATTTATCGTCTTTGCAATTTTTTTAGCCAAAATTGGAGCTAATCCTGTATGTGTCATAGATGCTGCAAATGCACCAAGCAAAATGTAACTCAGTGCAGTCTCAGAATTTCCACCCATTCCATGTATAAAAATATCCATAACTTGAGACAAATTCATGTGACAAACAAGCCCACCTGCAACTGATGAAATTATCAATGCCAATAAAACATTAACTCTGCTAAGGCACAACACACAAAGCAAAATCACTGATATTAATATTGGATTTGTCAATAAAGCTAACATTTATTCATTCCTGTTGTTTTAAAAATAACATAAACAGGGAATTTACTCAAAATCCAATTCATAGCAAGGATAAGCTTTTGTACAACCCTCCAAACGCTGCAACTTAATATTAACTTTGTCAGACACTTTAAACTGGTCTGAAAAATCACCCAATTGTAATTTTTGACTATCATTTGGAACTACGTAATATTTGTAAAATTTATCTCCTATATCGTTCAAAATTAAAAATTTATTATTTAAAATTGAATATTTTAGAGTTAATTTATTTTGATTTTTCTTTAAATCCGAAACTTTTACAATTTGAACCCCCTTGAATAATTTAGAAATCTCTTCTTCATTCAACTTGCGAGGAACAAATTTTACACCATTAAAAATAACTTCATAATATTCAAAATTTTTAGGGAAATATGAATATAAAGATTTTCCGTTTAAAAATTCCAAACTACCTTCACCAAGCCATAAATCTTCTTTTGGAACTTGCGCATTCCCTGTTAATAAATGGTATGAAGTATATCCACCGTTACCTTCCGGAAGCTGAGTTTGCAGTGTAATTTCATATTTTGAATCTTCAGCAACATTATCAGGAGCTTTTTTCCACTCATATTTATTCATATTATATGTCCACAATTTTTGTCCAACTTTTGGAAACCAAGCATTCGTAATGTTTTCCTCTTTTCTGTCCAAACTATATAAAACACTAACAAAAAAGGCTATTACAATAAGCAATATAACAACACCGAAAATATAACGTTTTTTCATATATTCCTCTCCCCTTCACAACTATATTAATAGAGAATAGCACAAAAAATTACCATTAGCTAAAAGGTTAAAATAAAGAAATATTTTACTAAAAAAAACGGACAGCAAGCTGTCCGCTCATTTCATTTCTGAAACAAAAAAGGATTCACATTAACCTAAAATTTTATAAAAATAACCTCTTATCCAAAGCTCTCTCTTTAATTTTTACATGTTTAAACGGAAAATATCAAACTTCCAAAATCTCGTTCCCTAGTTGTACTTATATAATAAAACAAGTTAAATCTTTTGACTAACATTTTTTACTCTACATGCCAAAGTCTTTACATTTAATTTTTCAAAATCGTTAAAAGATGGTTAAATTGTGCATTTCAGTATTTTTAAAAGTTTTACAATTATTTTGTTAATTTAAATTAAAAAACACTTGCGCAAAGCGGATAAAGTCTTATTGCAAGTGTTTTAGATAATTGAAATTATTTATTAAGTAAATTCACATTAATATGAATTATTTTTTACGACAATTTACGGATAAGCTCTTGAGCATCTTCGCATTCTGGGAAAGTATCAACTATTTCTTCTGCCATTTTTAGTGCTTCTTCAGCATTTCCCAATTTGTCATAACATTTAGCCAAATTAAGTAATACATTGATATTCATTGGAGCTTTTTTGTGCATATTATCAAAAATGGCACGAGCCTGTTCATAGTTACCAAGCTCGAAATAGCATAGACCTAACAAATTCTGAACATCAGGAAGTTGTTCTAATTCATAAGCTTTCACTAAATACATTTTTGCAGTTTCATAATCTCCTGCAAGATGGAAAATTCTTCCTGCAATGAACAGTAAAAATGCAGAATCTGAACACTTTTCAAGCACTTTTGTAATTTGACGTTTTGCCTCATCAATTTGTTTTAAGTGAGTTTTATTTAATGCTGAAAAAGCTAAAGCATTAGGATTTTCAGGCTCTAACGCAATGGCTTTTTGATATAACTCATCTGCTTTTTCAAATTCCGAAACAGAATGTAAGTAATTTGCATACTCTACAACCACAGAATAGTTATGCGGTTCAATTGCATAAGCTTTTTCAAACTCATCTTTTGCATAATCAAACAATCTTTTATTTAGGTAAATTACACCTAAATCTTTGTGCGCAGGTCCAAATTCCGGATTTAATCCACAAACTTTTTTCAAAATTTGTTCCGCTCTATCAATATCATCTGTTTTCACACATAGCAAAGCCAATTCATAATAAGTTTGATAAGAAACTGAACCTTGACGAATTATTCGCTCAAAAATTTCTTTAGCATTAGAATATTGACCGGTTTGCATATAAATTCCTGCTAACTTTTTCAAAATATTCGCAGCTTTTGGGGTCAACATTACAAGTTGTTTCAACAAAGAAATGGCAATTTCGAATTCACCCAAAACCTGATAACAACAAGCTAAATTATATTTATAACTTGTTTTTTGCGGATATGATGCCGCCAAGTATTTATAATGATTAATTGCCTCTTTGAACATGCCTGCTTTTACTTCTGAAATTGCCCAAGCAACAATATAGCTATCTTCTTCCGGCTCACGTTCATGCGCTTTGGCAAAATATTCACAAGCCTCTTTGTGTTTGTCTTGCAATTGTAAAATTGATGCCATATTAAAATAAGTCAATGAATCAGAATCATTAATTGATAGTGCTTTTTCATAAGTTTCGAAAGCTTTATCTAGATTTCCGATTGTCAAATATGATGTCCCTAAATTGTTGTATAATTGAAGGTTATCAGGATTTAACTCAATTGCTTTTTCAATATATTCTACACTTTGCTCAAACATCTTTCCTGCCATACAAGCAGTGCCCAAAATGTAATAAATTGCATAGTCATCACCTGAAATTTCCAAAGCTTTTTTGCCAATTTCAACAGCCTTGTCAAATTCTTCCGATTTGATATATGTAATAGCCAAGCTTTTATATGCATCAATATATTCAGGTCTTAATTCCAAAACATTCAAATAAGCATGTTTTGCAGCAATCAAATCACCAAGATTATCATAGCAACAACCCAAATAATACCAACATAACGCATCATCTTGGCGATATTTTATTACATCTTCAAGAATATATCTGGCATTGTCATAGTTTTCCACATTAACTTCACAAAGAGCTAACAACCTTTGGGCATCAATATCTTTTTCATCTTTGCTCAAAATTTCGGCAATAGCTTCTTTGGCAGGAGCATATTCTCCAGAATCAATGAGCGCATAAATTTTATCAATATCTTTATCTTCCATAATAACTACATTATACCACAAAGAGAAATTTTGTAGAGGTTGCACCAAGAACAGCAGGAGCGAACGCGCTCCTTAAAACGATACATGGCTTTTCCAAAAAAATATCATTCTAAAAGCTTACAAAAATTGAGTAAACTTAAAAAACCCATTCTTTACACTAATATTTATTTTTTGTATAATCCTGATATGATAACACTACAAAAATATCTAAAACAATCAGCTACATACAAAGTTTTTTCTCACATGTTGGTTGTTTTTGCAGATTTTTTAGACACTTTAGGCAAGATAATTCAACTTGGGTATCATGTGTTTAGAAGTGTTATGAAGGGAGAAATCGAAAAAAAAGAATTAATTGCCCAATGTGACAGATTTGGGGTAAGTTCATTACCTATTACATTATCTATCGTCGGTATGACTTCAATTATTGTAGCATCACAAGTCGCACATGAAATGGTCAAACAAGGCGGTAGCAGCTTTGTCGGACTTCTTATGACTATTTTGATTGTCAGAGAAGTTGGTGCAATTATGTCAGGTTTTGCAATAACATCTATGATTGGTTCATCTCTCGCATCAGAACTTGCCACAATGAGAGTAACCGAGCAGGTTGATGCAATTGAAGTTCTTGGAGTTGACCCTGTGAGTTATTTATTCGTACCAAGAGTCTTATCAGGAATAATAATGATGCCATTTGTAGTAATTTTGGCATCAGTTGTCGGAGTATTGCTTGGAGCTGTAACATCTGATATATTTGCAGGGCTATCTTATAGAGCATACTTTGACTCCGCATGGATTGGACTATACATGAAAGATTTAGGGGTTTGTTTATTGAAAGCTGCTGCTTTTGGCGGAACAATTTCCTTAATCAGTTGTACTTGCGGATACTTTGCTTCAGGTGGAGCAAAAGGTGTAGGACTTGCAACAACCAAAGCTGTTGTGTGGTCATTTATTGCAATAGTTATACTTGATATGGTATTTGCAGTTTTATTTTTCTTTTAATTTGTGTAAGGATAGAGTTATGAGTATAGAAGTTAGAAATCTTGTAAAAAAATTTGATGATAAAGTTGTAATAAACGACATTTCATTTAAAGTAGCTGATGGCGAAATCCTTGCAATTGTCGGATTTTCAGGTTCAGGAAAAAGTACTGTCTTAAAACTTATTTGTGGGCTTATACCTTTTGATAGCGGAGAAATCATTACATCAGAAGGTGATATTGCAATGGTATTTCAATATTCGGCACTATTTGACTCTTTGACAGTTGCCGAAAACATTGCATTTGCGCTAAATGAAAGAAAAGATTTGAGAAAACTATATACACCAGAACAAATTAAACAAATCGTTTCTGAAAAACTTGAACTTGTAGGTTTAAAAGGGATTGAAAACAAATATCCGTCAGAACTTTCAGGCGGTATGCAAAAAAGGGTAAGTTTTGCTCGAGCTATCGTAACTAAACCTAACACAATTTTGTATGATGAACCGACAGCAGGGCTTGACCCAATGTCATCAACTTTGATTGAAGATTATATTGTAACCCTAAAACGAGAAATCAATGCAGCATCAATTGTTGTAACCCACCAAATGTCAACAATTACGAGAACTGCAGACAGAGTTATAATGCTGTATGATGGTAAAATCGTATTTGAAGGCACCCCGTCAGAGTTATTAAAACAAGATAATCCTTATACAAAACAATTTGTAACAGCATCTCTTGACGGACCGATGAAAATGAAAGCGTAATTTGGTAAATTGAGGAATTTAGATATGGAAAATTTATTTAACGAATATGTAATGGCTTTGGATACTTATATTATGGTTAAGTTGAAAGAAAAAACTGCACAACTTGCCGATTCTTTAACTAAGAAGAACCGTGCACCAATTGCACTTTCTATGGGTGCTCCAACAGCAAACCCACCAGCTATGCTTATTGAAAAGTTGAAAGAATTTTTAACAGAATCTAATATTCACACATATTCAGTTACACGCGGTGAACTATTTTACCGCCAAGCCATTGCTCAAAAAATGCAAGACCGCTTTGGAGTAACGCTGGATGTAAATTCTGAAATTTTCTCATTATTAGGCTCAAAAGACGGCTTAGCTAATCTTATCAGATTTATTATCACACCTGAACATGAAGAAAAAGAAAAGGATATTCTTCTTATACCAGACCCAGGATATGCCTCTTACGGACAAATGGTACAATGCTCAGGCGGAAAAGCTTATCCAATTCCGCTAACAAAAGAAAACAATTACCAACCGAATATGGAAGAAGTTTTGGCAAAATTGGTTGAAGACGGTTATAATCCAAACAAAGTAAAAGCCGTAATCATCAACTATCCAAACAATCCGCTTGGAGTCTCTGCAACAAAAGAATATGTTAAAACGGTTGTTGACTTTTGTAAAAAACATGGCTATTTATTGATTTCTGATGCTGCTTATTGTGATGTTTACTTCGATGAAAACCAAAAACCATTCAGTGTATTAGAACTGGATGGTGCAAAAGATGTTACGGTTGAATTGTTCACATTATCAAAGCCTTACGCTATTACAGGTTGGAGGCTTGGTTGGATTTGCGGTAACAAAGATGTTTTATCTCGCTTTGGCAAAGGCAAATCAACTATTGATAACGGAATATTCAAAGCGTTACAAAAAGCTTGCGCATACATAATGAATTCACCTGAAGGAGAAGAGTATATTGCAAATGCGAACGCAGGTTTCAGACGTAAACAATCAATTATGATAAAAGGATTGAGAGAACTTGGTTGGGAGATTAAGGATGAAGATATCCCTCATACAACGTTCTATCTATGGCTACCAATTCCAAGAAAATACGATTCGTCATTCAAATTTTGTGAAGATTTACTAGAAAAATCAGGTGTTGTCGTAGTACCTGGTGATGCATTCGGAAAATACGGACAAGGATTTTTCAGAATTTCTTATGTTTGCTCAGATGAAAAACTTCAAGAAGTTATTGACAGAATGAAAGCAGACGGCTTCAAATACTAGGATAAATTTATGGAAATTTGTGTTTTTCAAGGAACATTTAATCCTATTCATAATGCACATTTAAGAGTTGGAGAATTTGTCATAAACCATTACAATTTTGATAAACTCATATTTATTCCTGCCGCAAATCCCCCACACAAGCACATCAAAGAAAATAATTCTCTTGACAGACTAAAAATGGTAGAACTTGCAACTACCTCAAATCCTAAATTTGAAGTTTCTGATATTGAATACAAAAGAGAAGGTAAATCCTACACCTATCTTACTATTGAAGAACTTTACAAGCAATATAAACTAAATAGCAAAATCAAATTTATCATAGGAACAGATGCTTTTGCCAAAATTGAATCTTGGTACGAAACAGATAAATTAAAAAAACTTTTAAAATTTATCGTGTTTATAAGGGAAGACAATTTTAAAAGTTCAAAGTATGATTATCTAAAAGAAAAAGGGTACGATTTTGATTTTCAAACTCTGCCTTTTAAAGATATATCATCCACTGAATTGAGAGAAAAAATAAAATGCGGTGAAGATATTTCACATTATGTCCCAAACTCAGTAAAGGAGTACATTTTAAAAAATGGATTATATAAAAATTAGTACAAAAGAATTGTTAGAGTGGTTAAAAAAGAATTTGAACGAAGAACGTTATGAACACTCACTAGGTACCGCAGATTGCGCTAAAGATTTGGCACAAAAATATAATTTAAATTCCGAAAAAGCCTATATCGCAGGATTATTGCACGATTGTGCGAAATGTTTTTCTACAGAGAAATTATTATCTATAATTGAAGATTACCACTTAGATGTTGAAGATATTGAAAAAATGAATTATAAAACATTGCACGCACCTGTTAGCGCATTTGTTGCAGAAAAAGACTTTGGTGTAACAGATGATGAAATTCTATCATCTATCAGGTGGCATACCATCGGAAAAGTCGAAATGAGCAATTTTGAAAAAATAATTTTCCTTGCAGACAAAATCGAAACTCGCACAAGAGAGCCAGAACATGCTCAACCAATTCGCGACAAATTGCAAGAATCAAACGGATTAAATGAGGCATTACTTCAATGCTACAGACAAACTATAAAAAGTCTTGTTGACAGAGATTTAAAAATTTGTCCGATTACAATTGACATCTACAACAAATTGGAAGATGAGCTTTGTATTAAGTAAGTTTGCGATTTGTTATATTTCTTAACTTTTATGGTACAATTTAGGAAAAACAGAGAGGGCACAAATGAAATTACTTGAAATTAAGAATAATTTAGTGAAGTTATCTTATGCTGAAACTGAAAATCCGATACTTGGAAGATTTATCATCTTAGGTTCAAATGAAAAATCTTACGTTGCCCAATTTGTCAATTTGAAATCTGACACGATAAACAACTATGCAATCGCGAAATTATTGTTTACATTCACTCCTGACGGTGTTGTTGATAATTATGACGGTTCTGTTCCGAATATGGATTCTGAATTATCCTTTTTGGCTGCCGAAGAATTGTTGAATCTTTTGCCGATTGAAACACCAGTTAAAATAGGTAATCTTGCTCAACAAGATGAAATGCTTAGCCTTGACATCTCTGTTTTTGAAAGAAATTTTACAATTTTTGTTGAGAAAGATTCCAACAAAAAAACTTTTATTTCAAATTGCGTAAGACAATTGTTCCAAATGAAGGAAAAGAGTGTAATTGTTGATACTTGCAATTTGTTTGAAGATTATCCGAAAATCGTATTTTCTAAAGATTTTAAACTTCCGCTTAATTCAAAAATGATTGACTATATTTTTGAGTACGAGTTGGCAGAAGTTGATGCTCCAACAAAAGCGGTTATTCAAGATATTTTTTATGCAGTTCAACAATATATAGATACTCTTGATTTTAAATTTTTGCCGATTGATAACTTTGTTGACGTTGTTGCAAACCAATACAAAGATATTCAGATGCCGGAATTAGCACTTTTGAAAAATAAATTGCTTAAATATAGAGATGCTAACGTTTTCGCAAATACTAAAGGAGAAGTTTTGGCATTTAAAGAAAAATTAAACGAAAAGAATTGTTCAATTATTGACATAAAAGATATAAACGAACCTTTGCAAAAAGAAGTTATGTCTTTTATTCACCAAGCATTGACTGAGTATGAAAAATATATTTATTTCTTTGCACCACTAACTGATAACAATTCAGACAAAAAATTATTGAAACAATTTATAAATAATAACCATGTATTTACAACAATTCTTGTAAGTTCTTCATATAAATACGCACAAGAATTAAAACAACACGCACAAAATATTTTATTATTCACACCAAACGATATGAATCACGATTTTGCAGCGTATAATACTTTTTTAAATAAATTAAACTCTGATGAGTGTATCGCATTTGGTAAACTTACGCAAGGAATTCCATTTATCGTTGATATGAGTGATTTAGAGCTTGATTTGACGTTAGAAGATGTTTTGGGTGACAAATATCAATTTGTACCAATCAGTGACAATATGCAACTTGTTAAAACCGATGAATACGGTAACAAAACACCTGTAAACCTTGCACCTGAATTAACCCAAGATGATGTTGTTCAATCTACACAAGAAGAACAGACCTTAGAATATGCACCTATGCAAGAAGAAATTTCTGATTTTTCACAAGAAGAAACAGTTATAGATGAAGGAATTCCGCAAATTGAAGAATCCGGTATCATTGATGAACCTGCAATCGAGCTTCCTCAAGAATCTGTGGAAGACAATAATAAAAATATTGTAGAACCTGTTTCAAATATTTTGGACGATGAATCGATTAGTGAAGAAGATCAAGGCCTGACAGAAGATGATTTGGAACTCGACCCACTACCGGAACAAGAGGATTTACAGAGTTTTGATGAAGAAGATTTGACAGATGAACCACTTGATGAGGATAGCACTGCGCTAACTGAAGATGATTTGAATTTTATTGACGATAATCAAATCGCGCAACCTTCAAGTATGTATGAAGAGCAAGAGCCTGAAATAACTGATGATTATCAGGAATCTCCATATATTGAAGAACAGACACCTGTTGTACCTGTATATCCTGCGGAACAAGAACCTACAGAAGAATCAGGTGATTTCCAACAAGGAGATAGTGTAACACACCCAAGGTACGGTCGTGGTGTAGTAGAAAAGATTATCAAATACGGAAACAAAACACTTTGCTCAATTTCGTTTGAAAATGTTGGCAGAAGACTCCTCGACCCAACAATTTCTGAACTGAAGAAGTTGTAGGATTAAAAGATTTAACTGACAAGCACTTAGGTCTATGTCATTCTGAACTTTACAAAGCGAACCGTTGAGCTAGAGCGAAACGAGTG
>OQVZ01000187.1_pt1 | contig 22805 bp, 21 predicted proteins | sample 1691571 | NCBI WGS metagenome assembly OQVZ01 (sample SAMN03418261, study PRJEB22391) | human gut metagenome | biome: human-gut; feature: organic feature; material: feces | host: Homo sapiens | place: Tanzania | collected 2013-01
AACTTGGCTCCCTCTGACGAGGGAGCTGTCAACTTTGTTGACTGAGGGAGAGAAACAATATAATGTGGCAACGCCGTCAACCGATTGCAAACTATAATTTATATCCCTAAATTTCCCCGTTTTTCCAACAATTCTTAAAATTTGTAATACTTGTTTACAAAAGAGTAACAAAAATATCTTGATTTATGCTATAAGTTGATATATTATATTACTGTACAAAATGAATAAGTGCGAATAAACGCACAATTAATATACTAAGGGGACAAAATCGTGATTGAATTTAGAAATGTGTCAAAAACTTATGACAGCAACGGTACCCACGCTTTATCAAATGTTAATATAAAAATTGAAGACGGTGAGTTCGTTTTCGTAGTAGGTTCTTCGGGTGCAGGTAAAAGTACATTCTTAAAGCTTATTATGCACGAAGAAAAGCCGACTGAGGGTGAAATTATTTTTAACGATTATTCATCTTCAACTTTAAAGAAAAAGCAAGTGCCTTTCTATAGGCGAGAGATGGGTATTGTTTTCCAAGATTTCCGCCTTATTCCGAAAATGAGCGTTTATGACAATGTTGCGTTTGCAATGCGTGTTATCGGCGCAAAGGAAAAGGAAATTCGTAAAAGAGTACCTTATATTCTTCAGCTTGTAGGTCTTTCTCAAAAGGCACGCTCAATGCCTAACGAGCTTTCCGGCGGCGAACAGCAGAGAGTTTCGCTTGCAAGAGCGCTTGTTAACAACCCAAAGGTTATTATTGCGGACGAGCCTACAGGTAATGTTGACCCTGAAATGAGCCACGAAATTGTAGGTCTTTTAACAAAAATCAATAATGCGGGCACAACCGTTATTATGGTTACTCACGAGCACGATTTGGTTCGTTCTTTCCAAAGGAGAGTAATTGTTATTAAAAACGGTGAAGTCGTTTCCGATACTCCCGACCCTACTCACGCTCAGTTTACCGGCGAAAACCCTAAAGAGGATACGGATATGTTCTTCTTCGACGAAGATGTTGAAATTGACAGCGTAGATTTGCCGACAAAGAGCGATGACGGGGAAGATGTTTTTGACAACCTTGAAAGTGTTGTTGAAAACGAAGAAGAAAACAAGGGAGGTGAGCAGTAATGACAGGCGCCAGCTTAAAATATTTAATTAAAGAAGGTTTCAGGAACACCTGGACAAACAGAATGATGTCAATCGCATCTATCTGCGTACTTATGAGCTGTCTTGTTCTTATCGGCTCAGCTTCAATGATGTTTTTAAACATTGATTCTCTTCTCGGCAAGATTGAAGAAGAAAATGTTATTATGGTTTATATCTCCGACGGCACAACCGACGAAGAAATAGCCAATATGGAAAATGAAATCAAGGCTTGCGGCAATATTAAGCAAGTAGAGTTTGTTTCAAAAGAGGACGCTTGGGCTGAACAGCTCAGCACAATGGAAGACGCTCAGGCTGAATTCTTTACTCAAATCAGCTCGGATATTCCGCTTCCCGACGCATACAAGGTAACGGTTGAAAACCTTGACCAATTTAACGACACCGTATCTAAGCTTAAACAACTTCAGCATATTGACACAATCAGAGAAAATCAGAACCTTGCAAAGAAGCTTGTTGCTATCAGGCAGGGCATAACGGTTATTGCGTTTGTTATTATTGCGGTTCTTTTTGTTATTTCTCTTTTCATCATTTCAAACACAATCAAACTTACCGTGTACTCTCGCCGTCTTGAAATCAGCATTATGAAATCGGTCGGTGCGACAAACTCGTTTGTCCGTTTGCCGTTCGTTGTTGAGGGTATGATTTTAGGTATAGTTTCGGGTATTATCAGCTTAGGTCTTGTTTGGGGTCTTTATGAGCTTGCAGTTAATGAATTTGCAGATTTGCTCAGCACATTCAACGGCTTAGACTTCTTAAAATTCCAAAATTACGCATTACCTATGCTCGGCATTTTTGTTGCAATCGGCGTTGTTACCGGTGTAGGCGGTTCGCTTATCACTATGAGTAAATATTTGAACAAGGAAGGCAGTGAAATCAGTGGCATTTAGTATGAAAAAAGCATTGTCACTCGTTTTATCTGTTGTATTTTTTGTAAGTTCTTTCGGCTCTGTTTTAACAGCACAAGCCAAGTCAACCTCTGAACTCAGAAGCGAGAAGCAGAAAATTCAGCAAGAGATTGACAATGCACAAAGCAAACTGAATAAACTTTCTCAGGAAAAACAAAAAAACCAAGAATATCTTGAAACGCTCAGGTCAAAAATAAATTTGATGCAGGACAAGATTGATTCGCTTGAGGATGACAAGGCGGCTTTGCAGGCTGAAATTGACGCCATCGAAGCTAAAATTGTTAAAACCGAGCAGGAAATTGCCGACGCTCAGGTTAGAATTGACCAAAAGCAGGCTGAATTTGACCAAACTTACGAGGTCTATTGCCAAAGGCTTAGGGCGATGTATGTTTCGGGTTCGGCTTCTACTCTTGAAGTTCTTTTAACCTGCCAAGATTTAAGCTCGATGCTCACAAGAGCGCAGATGGTTAAATCTGTTTCGCAGCAGGACAGCGCCATTCTTGACGACCTTATGAAAAAAATGCAGGAAATCGAGAAAGAAAAGCAGGCTCTTGAGCAAAAGCGCAATGAACTTCAAGACGATAAAACTCAGCTTGAAGCAAACAAAAAGGAACTTCAGGAAAGCATTAATGAAATTGATGCTTCAAAAAGCGAGCTTGACAAGGAAGTTGCAGAATGTAACGAAGTTATGAAAAAGCTTTCAAGTCAGCAAAGCGAATATATGGAGCTTATTGAAACCAACCAGGCTCAGCTTGAACAGGTTGAAAGTGAAATTCGTGCGGCTGCTGCTGCGGCTTCTCGTGGAAGCGGTTCTATTGCAGGTTCTGTAGGCGGCGGTTCGGGTGAACTCGGTTATCCTACCGATTCAAGGTCCATATCTGCCGGCTACCCTAACTATTCTTCGGGCGGCTACCACGGCGGTATCGACTTCCCGGTAAGTTCGGGCTCTAATGTTTATGCGGCGGCTGACGGTACGGTTATTCTTGTAAAGTATCTTAACTACAGTTACGGCAGGTATGTAATGATTGACCACGGCGACGGTCTTTCTACCCTTTATGCTCACAATTCGAGTATCTCGGTTAGTGTAGGCGACCATGTATCGAGGGGTCAGGTTATTGCACACAGCGGTTCAACGGGTAACTCAACCGGTCCGCATTGCCACTTTGAAGTGCGTGTAAACGGCTCGAGAGTAAACCCTAATAACTATTTATAATTTATAATCGAATATTAAATATAATAATTTTTCACGGCAGGGAAAGTTCCTGCCCTACACATAGACTGAATTGAAATAAAACTCGGCGTGTTTAAGCCGTTTTATCAATAGTCTGAAATGAGGTGAAGCCAATGAAACAGAAAATTGTCAGAATTTTAGCTGTTTTGTTGGCTTTTGCCTTTTTTGCGCTTTATCCCGCTCAAACTTTCGCTTTGGCTGAGGAAAATGCACAGTCAGACGAGTATGCGGGTATGACGAACGAGGAGAAGCAGGCGCAAATTGAGCAAAAGCTTAAAGAAATTGATGAAAAGCTTTCCTCTCTCGGCGAGCAGTCAAAGGAAACCGAGGAGTATATCAACACTCTTGACGAAAAGATAAGCTATCTTCAAAAACAGTTACGCTATTCTGAAAATAAAATTGAAACAACAAAAAAGAAAATTTCTTCCCTTCAAAAGCAATATGACGAAAACGAGTCAAATATAGCGAAGCTAAACGAAGATGTTGCAAAGCTTGAAACTCAGATAAATGAGCTTTCGCAAAACTTTACCCAAAACCTTTCGCTTTATTATCAGCGTGTGCGTGCGCTTTATATCAGCGGTGAAACGAGCACGGTTGCGCTTCTTTTGACTTGCGACGATATTTCGTCCCTTTTCACAAGGTTTGAAATGATTAAGCGTGTGTCAAAGAGCGATAGGGAACTTTTGCAGTCGCTTCAAACTCAGGCAAAAGAAATTTCAAAGTCAAGGCTTGAGATGGAAGATAAGAAAAATACGCTTTCAAACGACCAGGTTGTGCTTAAAACCACCGAGCAAAATCTGAGCGCTTCAATAACAACTCTTGAAAACGAGCAGACAGATTATAACGAAAAGCAAAGTTCATATGAAAGCCAAAAGGACGAATCGGACAAGCTTTTGAAACAGCTTGAGGATGAAAAGCAGACCTACAGTGAATACAGAAATCAAGACCAAGCAGAGCTTGAAGCCGTAAATGCGGAGATTGCAAAAGCGGCGGAAGAATTCAAAAAGAAGATGGAAGCCGAAAAAGCAAAAACCACCACTACAACCACTACTACAACAACAACCACAACGACAACGCAAGCTTCAACCGAGGCTCAAACAGATGAAAACGGCGAAACGGTATCGTCTGAAACTCAAACGACACAGCAAACAACCGAAAAAACCACCGCCCCCGTTACAACGAAGTCAACCACGGCAAGCGACCCGAGCAAGCTTCAAATGACTTATCCCGTTCCGAGTCAGACTAAGATAACCTGCGGCTACGGCAGTGCGGGCTACAGCGGTCATACCGGCGTTGATTTCTCTTGTGCAAGCGGTTCGAGTGTTGTTGCGGCAGAATCGGGATATGTTATCATTTCAGCCGATTTGACTAATTCAGACGGTTCATACAGAAGTTACGGCAGATATATTGTCATTATGCACGATAAGACAGATTCCGCCGGAAATTATGTTTATACTTTATATGCTCATAATTCGTCACGACTTGTTTCAACCGGCGATTATGTAACAAAGGGTCAGCAGATTGCAAAGAGCGGTTCAACGGGCAATTCAACCGGTCCGCATTGCCATTTTGAAGTGCGCACTCCGACAGCCGATTATTCAAATTGTGTCAACCCGACATATTATTTGCCTTGATACAACTTCACCAAAAGGGTCGTCGAGGACGCCGACCCCTACATTAGTGTGGAGTAGAAAAACTGTCGTAGGGGCGGATATTATCCGATCGCTAAATGATAAGAATTTATATTACTTTAAGGGAATGTGAAAGCGTGAATAAAAAAATATTATCAATTCTTTTTGCGGGGGCTATGGTGCTTTGCAGTGCAACCCCTGCTTATGCCGAAGATGTGAGCACGACTGCACCGCAAGTTCAAACCACCGTGAGTGCAAGCGAAAGTTCGCAGGCAAGCGACATTGCAGACGATACATCTTTAGCGGCTAAAAATACAAAATCGCTCAAAGACCAGCAAAAAGAACTTGAAGAAAACTTAAAAAAGGCCGACGCTAAGCTTAAAGAGCTTGAAAAAAGTTCAAAAGTGACAGAGGAGTATATTGACACTCTTGACCAAAAAATCGGTTACATAAACGAGCAGTTAACTATTCTTGAAAGCAAAAACCAAAAAATTCGCTCGCAAAAGAAGAAACTTGAAAAGCAGATTGAAGAAAGTCAGGCGCAGACAGACGCACTTCAGGCTCAGGTTGACGAGGCGCAGGCGGAGTATGACAGATTGCAGGAAGAATTTCAAGCGGTTTACTCTGCTTATTGTTTCAGGCTCAAAGCTATGTATATCAGCGGTCATTACAATGTTTTTACAGCCCTTTTGACTTGCGACGATATTTCAAGCTTTTTAACAAGATATGAAATGATAAAGACCGTTTCAAAAAGTGATAGCGACCTTTTAAAAGAAGTTAACGCAAAAATGGAGGAAGTTCAAAACAAGCAAAACGGTCTTGCAGATATGAAAGCGGAGCTTGACGAGAAAAACAAGGAACTCGACGAGAAAAAGGCGGAACTTAACGCAAAGCAAAAAAGTATTGAGGCTAACAGCCAATCAATCGCAAAGAAAAAAGCTTCTCTCGCAACCGATAGGGCGGAGAGCGACAAGCTTCTTGCAGAACTTACGGCTCAAAATAAGCAGTATACAGAGTTCAGAAATGAGGATAGTGCGCTTATTGAGCAGGTTGAAAATGAAATTCAGGCAGTAATTTCAGGTATCAAGCCTGCCGAGGAAGCAACAACGGCAGTTGCCGGTGAAGTTAAAGCGGACACTTCAAGCGTTAATAATGAGGACAGCGATGTTTATTCAAAGAGTGACGCCGTGCTTAATATGAAGTATCCGGTTCCGGGTCATCACGGCATTTCCGCAGGTTTTCCGAATTATTCGTCGGGCAAATATCACGGCGGTATTGATTTCCCTTGCAGCAAAGGTTCAAAGGTTGTTGCGGCTCAAAAGGGTATTGTTATTAAAGTTAAAAGGCTCAACTACAGCTACGGCTATTATGTAATGATTTATCACGGCACGGACGCATCGGGCAGAAGCGTTGTTACTCTTTATGCTCACAATTCGTCAATTCTCGTTTCGCCGGGCGATACTGTTAAGAAAGGTCAAACTATTGCAAAGAGCGGTTCAACAGGTAACTCAACAGGTCCGCACAGCCATTTTGAAGTGCGACTTAACGGCGGTCGTGTTAACCCAAGAAATTATTTAAGCTAATGAATAAAATTAATTATCAAAAAGAGTTAGACAAAATAATAGAGCAAAACAAAAGAGAGGACTTAGTGCCCTCTCTTTTGCTTCATAGCTGTTGTGCGCCGTGTTCAAGCTATACTATTGAGTATTTGTCAAACTATTTTAATATCACAATTCTTTATTATAACCCGAATATTTCGCCGAAAAGCGAGTACGAAAAAAGAAAAAACGAGCAGTTGAGGCTTATAGGTGAAATGAAAACAAAATATCCCGTCAAATTTCTTGACTGCGACTATGATTATAACGAATTTTTAGATATCGCAAGGGGATATGAAGAATGTCCCGAGGGCGGAGAACGCTGCTTTAGGTGCTATAGACTCAGGCTTGAAAAGGCGGCAAAGCTCGGTCGTGACCTCGGTTTTGACTGTTTTTGCACCACGCTTTCAATCAGCCCGCTTAAAAATTCGCAAAAGATAAATGAAATCGGATTAGAACTTGAAAAAGAATACGGCATAAAATGGCTCAAGTCGGACTTCAAAAAACGAGAGGGATATAAGCGCTCAATCGTTCTTTCAAAAGAATATAACCTTTATCGCCAAAATTTTTGCGGTTGTGCGTATTCAAAGGCGCAAAGTGTTGAAAAAAAAGAGTAAATAATTTATAATGATAGTGGATAAGGCTTCTTATGTTGGCGAACACTGTTCGCCGCTACGGCAGTCTAAATCAGAAAATAATCGCAGGGGCTGACATTGTTAGATCGCTGTGCGTTTATTATAACGGAGAATATATGATTAAACCTTTAGCCGACAGAATTCGACCGACTGACCTTGACGAGGTTGTGGGTCAAAAGCATCTTTTGTCACCGGGCAAAGCGCTTAGAAGCTTGATTGACAGCGGTGACATTCCGAATTTAATATTTTACGGTCCGAGCGGTGTGGGCAAAACTACCGTAGCTTCAATCATTGCGGCTAAAACGAAAAGAAGCCTTAGAAAGCTTAACGGTACTACTGCCTCCACTCAGGATATTAAGGATATCGTTGCGCAACTTGACACTTTTTCTGCGCCAAACGGTATACTGCTTTACCTTGACGAAATTCAGTATTTTAACAAAAGGCAGCAGCAGTCCCTTCTTGAATTTATAGAAAACGGCAAAATCACGCTTATCGCTTCAACCACGGAGAACCCGTATTTTTATGTTTATCCCGCTATCCTTTCCCGTTCAACAGTGTTTGAATTTAAAGCGGTGGAAAGCGAAGATATTGTGCCGGCAGTCAAGCGTGGGTTTGATATTTTGGCAGATGAATACGGGGTTGAACTTGACATTGACGAAAAAGTTATTAATCGTATTGCAGTCGGCTGCGGCGGCGATGTAAGAAAGTCGCTCAACAGTGTTGAAAATTCCTTTTTCGCAGCGGCAACGGTTGACGGCAAAAAGCATATCACCCTTGACCTTGCAGAGCAACTTGTGCAAAAAAGTTCGCTTCACTACGACCGTGAGGGCGACGAGCACTACGATATAGTTTCGGCTTATCAAAAGAGTATGCGTGGCTCTGACCCCGACGCAGCGATTCACTACCTTGCAAGGCTTTTGGAAGCGGGCGATTTGCCGTCGGCTTGCAGGAGGCTTATGGTTTGTGCGTGCGAGGATGTGGGTCTTGCGTACCCTCAAATTATTCCGATAGTTAAATCGGCGGTCGATATTGCAATGGCTGTCGGCTTGCCCGAGGCTCGCATTGCGCTTGCGGATGCGGTTGTTCTTGTTGCCACATCGCCTAAAAGCAACAGCGCTTATGCGGCAATTAACAATGCGATGGCAGATGTAAAAAGCGGCAATTACGGTCCTATCCCCCGTCAACTTCAAAATAAACATTATGACGGCGAGGACGCAGAGGTTAAGGGTCAGTTTTACATTTACCCTCACGATTATACAAATCATTGGGCGCCTCAGCAGTATTTGCCCGATAAGATAAAAAACAGAAAATATTACGAATACGGACAAAATAAGAACGAGCAGGCGTTCAAATCTTATTGGGATAAGGTTAAAAATAATAAATGACGAAAAAAGAGAGAGTATTAAAAGTTATCGAGCTTTTAAAGAAGCAGTATCCAGATGCAAAATGTTCGCTCACATCATCAAATGCGTTTGAACTTTTGGTGGCGGTAAGGCTTTCGGCTCAGTGCACGGATGCGAGGGTAAACCTTGTTACTCCTGCCCTTTTTGAGCGGTACAAAACGCTTGATGACTACGCAAATGCCGATTTAAAAGATATTGAAAATTACATAAGAAGCTGCGGTTTCTATAAAAATAAAGCTGCTTCCATAATCGGTATGGCAAGGATGATTAGGGACGATTTCGGCGGCAAAGTGCCGGATAATATTGACGATTTGGTTAAGCTTCCGGGCGTCGGCAGAAAGACGGCTAATCTTATTGTTGGCGATGTTTACGGCAAAGAAAGCATTGTTGTTGACACGCATATGATTAGAATTTCAAACAGGCTCGGTCTTGTCAGCGTTAAAGACCCAAAGAAAATTGAATTTGAGCTTAAAAAGATTGTGCCGAGCAATGACGGTTCGGACTTTTGCCACAGAATAGTTCTTTTCGGTCGTGACACTTGCAGCGCAAGGAAACCCGATTGCCAAAATTGTATTTTAAGTGATTATTGCAAAAAAGTAGGAGTTAAATAGATGAATTCAAATATTGTGCTTATCGGTATGCCGGGCAGCGGCAAATCGACTTGCGGTGTAGTTGCTGCCAAAATGTTACTTAAAAATTTTTATGACACCGATTTGCTTATCCAAAATATGGAGGGCAGAAGTTTGCAGGAGATTATTGATACCGACGGTGTTGACTATTTTGCAAAGGCAGAGGAAAAGGCGATTTTGTCGCTTGAACTTGAGGGCACCGTTATTGCAACGGGCGGTTCGGTGGTTTATTCCGACAAGGCTATGGAGCATTTAAAGAGCCTCGGCAAAATAATTTATCTTCATTTAAGTTTTGACGATATGGTGCACAGAATTAATAATCTCGAAAGCCGTGGAGTTATGCTTAAAGACGGTGAAACGCTTGAGGATATGTATAACGAGCGTCTGCCGCTTTATAACAAATGGGCGCAGGCAATAATAAATTGCGGCAAAAACCCGGTTGAGCAAACGGCAAAAGCAATAGTCAGGGCGAGTAAGTAAGGTTTACATTGATATTATATAGGCGAACACAGTTCGCCCCTAAGATAGTCTAAAACACGGAATTAGAGGGGGACCCCAAAAAGCGTAAGCTTTTCGACGATGTAGGGGTCGGCGTCCCCGACGACCCGCTTATACAAAAAGGAGAGTAATTATGAAAAAAGCATTATCATTATTTTTATCGTTAATAATGGTTATAACATCAATATGCATATTTCCTTTAGGAAGTTTTGCAAGCGAGAACAGTAAAAATTTCGCTTTTACACTTGATTCAAGCGACATATACACTGCGCCGAAGATGAAGTCAAAATTCAAAAATGCTGCCGCTCTTTCGCAAAGCGATATCATATTGATTCGTGATACGGTTGTGCAAAGGCTTCCGAGTTGCAATGTTGAACTTGACGGGGATATGAGCGTAAGTGAAGTGAAAAGTTATCTGACTGACGCATTTTATGCCGCAATGTCATTTGCTTATTCCAAAACGAATATTGACGCTCAGTATGCGCAGTATCAGTTTGAAAATGTCGCCTTCAAATCAAATTATTCAAACGGAATATATCATATTACATACAGTTTTACTTACCGTTCAAATGCAAAGGAAGAACTTGAAGTTAACAGTGCTGTCAAAAACTTCTTTGCAAGCGTTGATTTAAATAATATCAGCGATTACGATTTGCTTAAAAAAATTCACGATTTTGTGCTCGACAGTTGCACTTATTCAAATGATTTTAAGAAGAACAGCGTTTACACCGCTTGGGGTGCGCTTTGCGACAGTGACGCTGTCTGTGAGGGGTATGCGCTTGCGTTTTACCGCCTTTGCAGGGAAGCGGGGCTTGATGCGGTTATGGATGTTTCCGACCCCGATGAGGGTTGCCACGCTTGGAACATTGTTAACCTCGGCGGCAAGTGCTACTATGTTGATGCCACTTGGGATGACTCGTTTGACGAAAATGACGGCGACAAATACACATTTTTCCTTGTTGACTACGACACATTAAAGAGCGGCGACAGCTACAAGGGCGAGCATAAGCATTATGACGAGCAAAACGATTACGATTATATTAATTCTAATTATATTGCAAAGGCTGACGGCGAACCGTTTTCTTCTTTTTCAAATTCAATTTCAAGCTGCACGATTAATATTGATTCAAACGGCAATGTTTTAAGCGTAAAGGACCGTGGGGGAAATATGCTTACAAACGGCGTTGACTATACGGTTACAAGCGATTCAAACAGTTTTGTTAAAATAAACGGCACGGGCAATTATTTCGGTTACTCGGTAAGAAAAAAGAGTATTAATAATTTTCCTGTTAATGTTGATTCGTTTGCAAAAATTTACAAGGGTTATGCATACGCTTCGGTTAATGTGCCTACTCTTTCAAACGGCAGTGACTGCATAATTTATTATTTTAACAACGACAAACCGGGCACGGCAACGGCTATGGCTTACGGTATCGGAAAAAATACAGGCTTTTGCCAAAAAGATTTTACCGTAACCAAGGGCAATGTTAACGATTATAATATTTCCCTTTCTTATGACAGCGTTTTGTATAACGGCAGTGAAAAAAAGCCGGGCGTTGCAGTTGACGGCTTGACTAAAGATGTTGATTACACCGTAAGTTATTCAAACAATATTGACGAGGGTACGGCGAATGTAATTGTCAGCGGTATCGGAAATTATGAGGGAACGGCTGTTAAAAACTTTACTATTTATAAGCGGAATATTGCCGATAAGTATATGTATCTAAATAATAACAGTTTTGAATATACCGGCAGTGAAATTAAACCGAGAGTTTATGTTTCCGCTTGCAGTGAGGGCATTGATTATGTTTTGAGCTATTCAAACAATGTTAATGTCGGTACGGCAAGCGTAACGGTGACGGGTATAGGATATTATTCGGGCAGTAAAACGCTTAATTTTACGATTAACGCAAAGCCTATGCCCGATGTTGCCGCACCGCAAACCACTGCGCCTGCAACAACGGTGCCGACTGCTCAACCTGCCCAAGCACCTGCCCAAACACCTGCCCAAGCACCTGCCCAAACAACAGCCGCACCGACAACCAAGTCCCAAAAAACAGCTAAGCCTAAAAAAGTAAAAATTTCAAAGCTCAAAACAAGCAAAAAAGCTGTAACAATAAGCTGGAAAAAGGTTTCGGCATCGGGTTATAAAATTCAGTACAGCACAAACAAGAAGTTTAAAAATGCCAAGACAGTAACAGTTAAAAAGGGCAAAACAACTTCTAAAAAAATAACAAAACTCAAAAAGGGCAAAAAATATTATTTCAGAATTCGTGCTTACAAAATGCAAAACGGTAAAAAGGTTTACGGCGCTTGGAGCAATGCAAAGAATATTAAGGTAAAATAATATTTATTAAATGCGCTCGGATAATATCCGTCCCTACGAAAGTCTGTATTCGGGGACCCCAAAAAGCTTACGCTTTTTGGGGAAGAGGAGAAAGGAATGAAGTGTTTATTATAAATTTTCAAAGATTAATCGCTTATGAGAAAATTTATTCAAACACGGAATTTCTTTCGACGATGTAGGGGTCGGCGTCCCCAACGACCCGTAAGACAAGCCTTGATTTTTGCACCTTATTCGCAATTATATATATAAACATTGTTAAAAAATAGTCAATCTTGGTAATATTGCCAAAATGGTAATAAAATCTTGCAAAGTAATGCAAAATAATATATAATTAGTATCGGTTAAAATTATTAAAAATCTTAATTAATATATGAGAGGTTAAAACAATGGACGCATTAAACAAAAAGACTATTGAAGACATTGATGTTGCCGGCAAAAAAGTTCTTGCTCGTTGCGACTTTAATGTTCCGCTTAAAGACGGTGAAATTACAAACGACAAGAGAATCGTGGCTGCGCTTCCTACAATCAAATATTTGATGGAGCACGGCGCTAAGGTTATTCTTTGCTCACATCTCGGCAGACCTAAGGGAGAATACAAGCCTGAATTCAGCCTTGCTCCTGTTGCTAAAAGACTTTCAGAGTATCTCGGCGTTGAAGTTAAGCTTGCAGAGGACCCTGAAGTTGTAGGTGAAAATGCAAAGAAGATGGCTGCAGAGCTTAAAGACGGCGAAGTTATGCTTCTTGAAAATGTAAGATACAGAGCCGAAGAAACAAAGAACGAGGAAAACTTCTCTAAGGAACTTGCTTCACTTGCAGATATCTTTGTTAACGACGCATTCGGTACTGCTCACAGAGCACATTGCTCAACAACAGGTGTTGCTTCATTCCTCCCTGCTGTTTGCGGTTACCTTATCCAGAAAGAAATTAAGTTTATGGGCGGCGCACTTGCTGACCCTAAACGCCCGCTTGTTGCTATCCTCGGCGGTGCCAAGGTATCGGACAAGATTGGCGTAATTGAAAACCTTATTGACAAGTGTGACACTATCATTATCGGCGGCGGTATGGCTTACACATTTATGAAGTATCTCGGTCACAACATCGGTACTTCTCTTCTTGAAGCTGACTGGGTTGAAAAAGCAGGCGAAATGATGAAGAAGGCTGAAGATAAGGGCGTTAAGTTCCTCATCCCGGTTGATAACAAGGTTGGTAAGGAATATGACGAAAACACAGAAGCTCAGGTAGTTAACAGCGACGAAATTCCTGACGGTTGGATGGGTCTTGATATCGGTCCTAAAACTCAGGAAGTATTCTCTGACGCTATCAAGGGTGCAGGCACAGTAATTTGGAACGGTCCTATGGGCGTTTCCGAATGGGAAAACTTTGCAGCAGGTACAATCAGCGTTGCTAAGGCTGTTGCTGATTCGGGCGCTATTTCAATCATCGGCGGCGGTGACTCGGTTGCTGCTGTTACAAAGCTCGGTTTTGCTGACAAGATGAGCCATATTTCAACAGGTGGCGGCGCATCACTTGAATTCCTTGAGGGTAAGGACCTTCCGGGTATCTGCGCACTTCAGGATAAAGACTGATAATATGCCTTCCCCTCAATGGGAAAGCCAAAAATGTAATATATTTTAAAGAGGTAATTAAAATGAATAAAACTCTTCGTAAGGCTATTATTGCCGGTAACTGGAAGATGAACAACACTCCTGCCCAGACAACTGCGCTCATTAACGAAATGAAGCCGCTCGTTGCCGACGCTGATTGCGAAGTTGTACTTTGCGTTCCATTCGTTGATGTTCCTGCCGCTGTTGAAGCCGCTAAAGGTTCAAACATCAAAATCGGTGCTGAAAATGTACATTTCAAAGACAGCGGTGCATACACCGGCGAAGTTTCAGCCGATATGCTTGTTGAACTCGGTGTTGAATATGTTGTAATCGGTCACAGCGAAAGAAGAACATACTTTGGCGAAACAGACCAGACTGTTAACCTCAGAACACTCAAGGCTCTTGAAAAAGGCTTAAAGCCAATCATCTGCGTTGGTGAAACACTTGAGCAAAGAGAGCTTGGCTATACCGAAACTCTCCTTAAATATCAAACAAAGATGGCTCTTACAAATGTTACTGCCGAGCAACTCAAGAATGTTGTTATCGCTTACGAGCCAATCTGGGCAATCGGCACAGGCAAGACTGCTACTGCTGACCAGGCTGATGAGGGTAACGGCTATGTTCGTGCCGCTATTGCAGAAGCTTACGGCGCTGATGTTGCCGAAACAGTTACAATTCAGTACGGCGGTTCAATGAACGCCAAGAATGCCGACGAACTTGTTTCAAAGGTAAATGTTGACGGCGGTCTTATCGGCGGCGCTTCACTCAAAGCTGAAGATTTTTCAATCATTGTAAAGGCTGCAAGCAAATAATTGAAATTTTAGGTGGGTGTGTTTTTGCATACCCACTTTTTTGTGAAAGATATATGGAGGAACTATAATGAAAAAACCTGTTGTTTTATGTATAATGGACGGTTACGGCAGAAATGACAGCGACTACGGCAACGCAATCGCAATGGCAAAAAAGCCTAACCTTGACAAGCTTATGGCAGAATATCCAATGACTTATATCGGTGCAAGCGGACTTGATGTAGGTCTTCCTGACGGTCAGATGGGTAACTCGGAGGTTGGCCACACAAATATCGGTGCCGGCAGAGTTGTTTATCAGCCGCTCACCCGTATTACCAAGGCTTTTGAAGACGGCGACGCTGAAAAAAATGAGGCTCTCAAAGGCGCTATGGACAATGCCAAGGGTAAGGCTCTTCACCTTATCGGTCTTGTTTCACCGGGCGGTGTTCACTCTCACTCAGAGCACCTTTATCACCTTCTTCAAATGGCAAAGAATAACGGCGTAGAAAATGTTTTCGTTCACGCACTTCTTGACGGTCGTGATGTTCCGCCTGCTTCTGCCGTTGAATATCTCGGTGAACTTGAAGATAAAATGAAAGAAATCGGCGTAGGTAAAATCGCTTCCGTTATGGGCAGATTTTACGCTATGGACCGTGACAATATTTGGGACAGAGTTGAAAAGGCTTATGCCGCTATCGTTTACGGCGAGGGTATCCAAAGCGATAACGCAGTTGAAGCAGTTAAGGCTTCTTATGAAACTGTTGACGAGGACGGCAAGCACCTTACAGATGAATTTGTACTTCCTACCGTTATCGGCGGCAGTGAGGGCAGAGTTAAGGCTGACGACAGCGTTATCTTCTTCAACTTCCGCCCTGACAGAGCAAGAGAAATTACCCGTACTTTTGTTGACCCTGATTTTGACGGCTTTGAAAGAAAGAACGGTTTCTTCAACCTCTACTATGTATGTATGACCCAGTACGACGCTGAAATGCCTAATGTTAAGGTCGCATTCCCGCCTGAAAGCCTTTCAAATACTTTCGGCGAATATATTTCTAAGCACGGTATGACCCAGCTTCGTATTGCCGAAACTCAGAAGTATGCCCATGTTACTTTCTTCTTCAACGGCGGCGAGGAAAAGCAGTACGAGGGAGAGGACAGAATTCTTGTTGCTTCACCAAAGATTTCTACTTTCGACCTTATGCCTGAAATGAGCGCTCCGGAAGTATCGGAGAAGCTTAATGCAGCTGTAAGAAGCGGCAAGTACGACGCTGTTATCGTTAACTTTGCAAACTGCGATATGGTTGGTCACACAGGTATTATCCCTGCCGCAATCAAGGCAGTTGAAACTGTTGATGCTTGCGTTGGCTCACTTGCCGAGGCTGTTATTGAAATGAACGGCAACCTCTTTATCACTGCCGACCACGGCAACGCTGATAAGATGCTTGACGAAAACGGCGAACCGTTCACCGCTCACACAACCAACCCTGTTCCGTTTGTGGCAGTTAACTGCGGCGAGGGCGTAGAACTTCGTGACGGCGGCAAGCTTTGCGATATCGCACCTACAATGCTTCAAATGCTCGGTCTTGAAAAGCCTGAGGAAATGACAGGCGTTTCACTTATTAAATAAGTAAATTCAATATAATTAAAAGGATTAGATATTCGTGTTAATTTACACATATCTAATCCTTATTTTTTGCTATTTTATATTTGGGTTGTCGGTTAAGCCAAGAATATAATCAACGCTTACATTATAGAATTTTGAAAGCTTTATTAAAACATCTGTGGGTATGTCACGCAAGCCGTTTTCATATCGATAATATTGCGGCTGTTTCATTTCCAAATACTTTGCAAGCTCATTTTGAGTTTTGTCGTTGTCTTCCCGTAAATCTCTTATTCTTCGATACAATGCCATTTAATCACTACCTATATAACTAATTGGTTATTGACATAGTATCATTATTTTGCTATAATACATTTAAAATATAACCGTATGGTTATAAATAATGATTAAAAAGGGGAAAGTATGGAAGAAACAGAGATTGTAAAAACACAAGACATTGATGAGGCAAAGTTAAAAAAGAAAACAGCAATAGGTATTATATTGATTTTGGCTTTTTTGATAATCTGTATTATCGTGGCAATTCAAAATTCAAGTGTAGCAAATCAGGCAGTAGGCAAGTGGAACGATACTGATATAACAATCAGTATTGAAAAGGACGGAACTTTTCAATTTAATTTTGTGCCTGTACAGTACGGTTATTTTATTGATGCCTCTGGCAACTGGGAAGAGGACTCTTCAAGCGGCACACAAACAATATATCATTTGACTTCAACTAAGATGCGTTTCAGTAAGGCAACCGATTCGCAAAATGCAGAGTCAACATTATTGTGTTCATTTAATATTGATTCGGATGATCCCAATGTTGCTGTTGCATCATTTACCGTGACATATAATGGAAGAAGTTCAGATAAGATAACAATGAATTTGAGGAGAAGTGAATAATGAAAAAAGTAAATGTGTTATTAGCAGTTTTATTAGTTATAGCGTTTTGTTTTGGCGGCTGTTCAAATGCTCAAAGTACATCAAATGATAGTAGTGACGAAGATAATTATTATCCTGAGGATACATATACAGATTCGGCTGTCGGTTTTTACAAAGATAGTTTTGGCAACGAACTTGACTTGTTTGAGGACGGTAGTTTTTGTTTTGAATATGAACACGAGGAAACATCATTTTCTGCACAAGGATATTGGAGTAAAAATACGAACGACGATTATTATACTATACAATCTACTCATGTATTATACTATATAAACGGCGAAAATTATACAGGTATAGAATTATCAGGTACATTCAAATCATCTGATGAGGCTTATGGTTCGGTTCTTGCGTATAATTTAATATCAAGCGATTACACATCAAATGTTATGAAAATTTATTTTACAAAAGAATAAGTAAAACAAAAATGATAAATAAAAGGGTCGTCGAGGACGCCGACCCCTACATAATCTTAATTATTTAGACCACCGTAGGGGAGGATATCATCCTCCCGAATATAAATTGCAGTCTAAAATAATTTTGTTTTATGCAGGAAAAGTGCATAAATTATTAAATTTTGCATAAAAAAACAGAATAATATAGCCTTTTGGCGCTATAAAATATCTCCTTTTACGCTGTTTGTGAAAGGAGATTTTTTTATGAACAAAATCGCAAATGAAAATTATTATATCGTTTATTACTGGATGACGGGTGAACTCGGGCTTACGGGCATTACAAGGGAAGTGTACGCCGTGCTGTTTGCGTTTTACAAAAACGGCTTGGCGTTTAACGGAAGTGTAAGCTACCTTGCAAAGTTTATCGGAGTTTCAAGGCAAACGATATTCAAATCGCTTAACTCTCTTGTGGAAAAAGAACTCATTTTGAAGCAGAGTGAAACGGTTAATAACATAAAAAATGTTACCTATCAAATAAATTTACTACCGCTAAAGAAAATTGACGGGGGCAGTCAAAATATTTTATCGGGGCAGTCAAATTTTTTGAGCGGGGGCGGTCAAAATTCTTTACCCAATAATACTATAAATAATACTATAGATAATTCTATATATAATAAAGGTGCAAAGAGATATAAAAGCAAAAAAGAAGAACGGCTTAAATCTAAGCCGTCCTATAATCTTGAAGAAATCAAATTAAGAGCAATGAATAATACTGAAATTTGAGGGCTTCTTCGCAATTTTTGTTTTTGATTTTTTATTAATCTACCGGTTTAATTCTGTAAACAACCGTTGCGTGTTTTGGAATGGTTGCGGAGATTGTTGTGCCGGTGGTACGCTCGTCCGTCCAAAGGTCGTGAAGTTCATATCCTGACGGCGCAGTTTCAATGCCGAGGTACTTGTCCGAAACTAATTCGTCAAGGTTAAACGAAATGCTCTTAACACTGCCTGCGGTGTTGAAAAGGCAAAGAGCAATATCGCCGTTTGCAAGCGGACGGGCAATAATATCGATACCGCCGCTCTTTTTAATTCTTTTAGCACTCTTGCAAAGCGGGTCCTGGTCAACTGCGATAAGGTGCTTGTTGGTAACAATCTTTAATGTTTCGTTTTCTTTGTCCGCAGCACCGTTAACAACAAACTCTCTTATATCATTGCCGAGCATAAGCGGAGCGGCAAGCATACACCAAAGTGAAAAATGCGCTCTGTTTTCATCGTCAGTGAGTTTTCCGTTGCCGACCTCAAGCATATCGGGGTCGTTAAAATGACCTGCTCCTGTGCTCTCGTAGAGCCTCAGAGTGCGGTTATATATCCAAGTGATACTTTTCCAATTAGCCATAATGTCAGGCGTTGTGCGCCACATAGAGCCTGCCTTAGCGCCCCAAAGCCACGGCTTCGCAGTGCCCCATTCGCAAATGGAATAAGTAATCGGCTTTTCTTCTGTGTTTGTAACCTTCGCCCAAAGCTCGGTTGCTTCCTTTAAAGCGTCGCCCATACGCTTATATTGAATGTATGACGAGTCAATAGCGGTTGCAACAGGGTTTTTAATTTCCATATGGTTTGTGCCTGCATTAAGCTCAACCTTAACTTGCTGCCTGCCGAGAGGCGAGAAACCCTTTGTTTCAGGGAAAAACACTTCGTAAAGTTTGCCGTTAATGTGCATTTGCATATATTGCGGCTTTCGTGCCATTGTTTTGTGGAAAACGAAAGTGACGATATATTCACCGTTTTGCTCTGCGTCAAAATCAAAGCTTGCCGAACCTGAGCCGTGGCTGATAAAACCGATGGCTTTTTTGCTCGCAACATCAGGCATTTTAATAATTTTTGCCCTGCCGGTAAATGTTGCGTCCTCCGGTCTGAGGTCAATTTCAAAGCCGGTTTTAGGCTTGGTTATAACAATATGCTCAACTGCCGGGCAGTCGCCGCTGATACGCTTGTGGTGGCAAAAATCATATTTGAAAAATTCGCATCCCCACGAAGCAAGAGTTTTAGCGTCAAGCCTTTCGTTGCCGAGAGAGGCAGGTAAATCTTCGCAGGTGAGAGTGCCGTTAGACGAGTAAAGACCGACTTTTAAGCCGAGTGCGTTAATATCCTTAATAAGATTTGGAATACCACGGCTGAAAGTGCCGAGGTCGCCCTGTAGCTTGCCGTCACTGTCACGCATAGAACTTTGCCAGCAGTCGTCAAGATTGACAAATTCATATCCTGCCGAAGCAAGACCGCTTTGCTTCATTGCCCTTGCGGTTTGCATAATAATGTCCTGGTCAATATTGTTTCTGAAAGTGTTCCAACTTGACCAGCCCATAGGCGGAGTTTGCGCAACTTTGGCTGAATAATCTTCCTCCTCGCTGATGTCAATGGTGAGCTTTGTAGGAATAAAAATCTTTTTAAGCGCACAAAGAGGGCACTTGCCGTTAGCTTTCATATTAAAAAACCAAGCGGCAAACAAAACAAGCAAGATTGCAATTACGGCAACCAAAACTATGAGAAAATATTTCATTCTAATCCAATCTCCTTAAAAAACTCAAGCTCAGCTTTTGCCAAAGCCTGCGTCTTTTCATCATTAAGCGAGTTTACTGCATTTTTTGTAAACTCTTTCCTGTTTTTAAAATTATAAATAATTCGATAAACCCAAGCGTATAAAATAAGCCAAGGTCTGCCGTCGATAAATTTTATATAGTCAATATCTTTAAGCTTAGAATAAGGCGGGAAAAGAAGCTTCAGCTTAGTTTTAAACGGAGAATATTTTTCATCCTCCTCAAGCTGACGCCTCGCAAGGGTAACGCCCTTATTATCGTTGTCGTTGCCGAATGCACCGCACTTGCAAAGGAAAAGCTCAACCTCACCCGTGTCAATTCCAAAGTCTTCACCAATTCCGAAAAAGTGATTGCAAACGGTGAGCATAACTTTTGCAAAGCGCACAAGATTGTATTCATTTAATATTTTGAATACATTTTTAAGGTCGATATTGCAGGTTTTAAGCATAACGGCAAGGTCGAGCACAAGTTTAATGCCGGCACCGTAAAATTTGAAATGGTGAGCCGTGTGAGCAATAAGATAAGCAAAATGAAAATCGTTTCTGAACTCGCCGAAACAGCCGTCAAAAATCGCTTCGCTGAAAGCGTCGGCAAAAACTCCGAAATCGTACTGATTTATAAGCTTGGTGTGAATTTCAAAAAGGACTCCGTTTTTTGTGTAATTATAAACCGGTCCGTTTTGCTTAACGCACTCAAAGCCGTTTGAAACGAGAAGTTTTTTAACACTGTCCCTATCCTGCTCGCTTATGAGCATATCTATATCGCCCATGGCACGGCTTTCAGGTACGGGATACAATTCTCTGAGCCTTGCACCCTTAAACACGATATACGGCGTGTCAGAGGACGAGAGGAGCGCTTGCACCTCTTTAAGCTCATTCGATTGCTTTTCATAAATAAAAATAAGGTCGAAAAACTTGTTTTTTATAGCTTCAAGAAAATCGGCAGGCAGTTCATCCCTGTTTTTCATTTTTGCCACGGCGCAATAGACAATGCCGAGCAAATTGTGAACCTTGGCGTGTTTAAAAAGCTTTTTAAAGTTTGTGCTCCTGTCCCATTCAAGCGTAAATTCTTCGCCGTCAAGGCAGTGAGCGCATAGGTTTAAAAGAAGTTGATATTCTTTATCCATTTTTTATCCGAAAACTGCGTTGCCGACAACAAGGCTCAAAATTGTCATAATAAGACCGGCAATAAATACGCCGAGAGAAATCACGAAAAAGCTCTTCTTTTTGTCAAGGTGGAGGAGAGAGGCAAGAAGCGCACCTGTCCAGCCGCCTGTACCCGGAAGCGGGATAGCAACGAAAATAAGAAGACCCCAAATGCCGTACTTATCGATTTTGTCACGCTTTTTAAGAGTTTTATCCTCAAGCCAGTAAACAAGTTTGTTAATTCCCGGCACTTTTTTGAGCAAGTCAAATATCCAGTTGATAAGAAGCAGGATAAACGGAATAGGCAAAATATTGCCCAAAAAGCTGATGATAAAGCCGACAAACGGGTTCATCTGCAACAAAACTATAGCCGTAAACATACCGAGCCTGCACTCAAGTATAGGGCAAAGTGAGATGATAAACACAACAAGCCAATCAGGTATGCCGTGCATAGTTAAAAATTCCTGTAAGTTTCTGCAAAATTCCTGAACCATTAATTAATCCTCCGAGTTGTCAGTGTAGTCATCGTTATATCCATTATTGTATTTTGCTTCCTGCTTGGCTTTTTGAGCAAGCTGAATTTGCTTTTTTCTTTCCTGCTCTTCAGCCATTTTTTTCATGGTTTTTTCATTAACAATAACTTTTTGATTATTTTTTTTGAGCGCTTTAAACTCTCTTTTTTGCTTTTGCGTTAATTTCTTATACTGTTCAAATTTCTGTTGATGCTCAAGATATTTTACCCTGTGATATTCGGCAAGCTGCGCCTCACGGTTCATAAGTATCTTGCAGTTTGCATTTGTAACAAGTTCCTCCTCGGTTTCAACAGCTTCCGGCAGAGGAATGTTTTTAGAAATTATGTAGTCGTTTTCCTTTAAAAATCTGATTGCGTTTTTAAGTATTTTTTTGTCGTTGTCAAAAGTGAGAGCGTGCAAAGCCTGGTCAAAAGCAAGCCACTGATAGTCGTCAATTTCCTCCTCTTGAATTACTGTTTCACGGTCGTCCGTTGCTGCAACGAAAATAAAAACTTTTTTGTCAATCTTGTCGTGAATTTTATATTTTGAAATACCCTCGTATCCCAAATGAATTCTGATATTAAGTCCCGTTTCTTCAAGCACTTCTCGCCTTGCGGCGTCGTATTTTGTTTCACCCTTTTCAATGTGACCTTTAGGAAAACCCCAATTATTTGAGCGCTTATTTTTAATAAGAAGATAACGGAGCCTGCCGTGCATAACTCTGTAAACCACAGCGCCTGCGCTTGCTTCATAATAGCAAACAAGGTTATAGTCCTTAAAAGTATCTTCCATATCAAGATATTCTTCGATATCGTTGTTTATGTAGCGTGAACTTTTGGATGCTATAACCCAAAGTGTTTTAAGTCCTTTTTCATTTTTTTCATCTTTTGGATAAAGACCTGCAATAATTCTGCCGTCAAAATTACATACTGTGTGGTCAACACCCATAACGAAAGCATAACTGTCTCGTCTGTCAATTAGTTTTACTACATTAAGAGGGAAAACATACCCACTTTCAGTGTCGACCGAATTAATCGGCCGAACAACTTTGCCCTTTGTAACATAGCCGAGCATAACATTCACCACCAAATTCAAAATAAAGATATAAATACATTTTTTATTATATCTTATTTTAGACAGTAATACAAGAAAAATTTGATACAAGTTGAATTTTTGGTGTTTAGGTTTTCTCTCCTATCGTC
>OQVZ01000188.1_pt1 | contig 22801 bp, 24 predicted proteins | sample 1691571 | NCBI WGS metagenome assembly OQVZ01 (sample SAMN03418261, study PRJEB22391) | human gut metagenome | biome: human-gut; feature: organic feature; material: feces | host: Homo sapiens | place: Tanzania | collected 2013-01
TATTGAAATTAAGTCTTGCAGATCCTTTCTCCTGCCAAATCTTTGGAGGTCTTGGCTTCTCGACTGGCTTTGGAGGTGCCACTGGGGTAGGGAGGATGTCGCCCACCGTAGAGAGCAGTCCTTCTTCCACAATGGCTTGGTTGCAACCACATACATCTTGTCCGATTACCAACTGCGAGTTGTTCATCCACTGGCAGTAAGGGGTACTATATGTATAATGTATGTTTTGTGGCTCGCCATTCTCATTCCGTCGGCAACCAACTCGGTAACGACTTCCGAGCTCGACACCAAATTAACCAACGATATATATTTCACCTTCAAGATATGACGACGCAAGAACGAAACCAACTTGCCTACTGCCGTATAATAGCTTACCTCCTACTCTTTTTCAGCCACTACAACTGTAATGTGGCTTGTACGTTTGTGAATAGCACTCGCACTACCTTTTGCACGAGGCATGAAGCGTTTCAAAGTAATTCCTTCGTCAGCCCAGCAAGCCTTCACATATAACTTGCTTTCATCTAAATCGTTATTGTTAACTGCGTTAGCAACAGCTGAGTGTAATACTTTACCAACAAGGTATCCACCTTTGTTAGGTAAGAATTTTAAAATAGCAGCTGCTTCTTCTACGTCTTTTCCACGGATCAAGTCTAAGACTAGTCTTGCTTTACGAGGTTGAATACGTAGAGTTTTTGCGGTAGCTTTTACTTCCATTTCTTCTCCTCCTACTATCTAGATTTCTTATCATCTGATCCATGACCAGTGTATTTACGTGTTGGAACGAATTCACCTAATTTGTGTCCAACCATGTCTTCTGTTACATAAACAGGAACATGTTCCTTACCGTTATAAACGGCAAATGTGTGTTCAACAAATTGAGGGAAGATTGTAGAACGACGGCTCCAAGTTTTAATGACTTCTTTTTTTTCGGCTTCGTTTAATGCAACAACCTTTTTCATCAAATGGTCATCACAGAAAGGTCCTTTTTTCAAACTACGACTCATTGTATCTTACCTCCTTGCCTACTTACCATTACGACGACGTACAATTAATTTTGTACTAGCCTTTTTGTTACGACGAGTTTTAACACCCAATGCTTTTTTACCCCAAGGAGTCATTGGTGATTTACGTCCGATAGGTGTACGTCCTTCACCACCACCATGAGGGTGATCATTAGGGTTCATTACAGAACCACGAACAGTTGGGCGAATACCTCTCCAACGGTTACGACCTGCTTTACCATAGTTAACTAAGCTGTAATCTTCATTACCAACTGTACCTACAGTAGCACGGCAGTTAGCCAATACTTTACGAACTTCACCAGAAGCTAAACGTAAAGTTACATATTTTTCTTCAATACCTAAGATCTGAGCTGAACATCCAGCACTACGAGCCATCTGTCCACCTTTACCAGGTTTCAATTCAACGTTGTGAATGAATGTACCTTCAGGCATGTTTCTCATTTCGCAGCAGTTACCAATTTTAATATCTGTTTCTGCTCCTGATACAACTGTCATACCAACCTTCAAATCTTTTGGAGCGATGATATAACGTTTTTCACCATCAGCATAGTTTAACAATGCAATGTTTGCTGAACGGTTTGGATCGTATTCGATTGTAGCAACACGTGCAGGCACGTTGTCTTTGTTACGTTTAAAATCGATGATACGGTAAGTTCTTTTGTGACCAGAACCTTGGTGACGTGTAGTAATACGTCCTGTGTTGTTTCTTCCACCTTTAGATTTCAATGGAGCTAACAAGCTTTTTTCTGGTTTAGATGTTGTGATTTCATCTTTAGCCAAAGTTGTCATTCCACGACGTCCAGGTGTCATTGGTTTATACTTCTTAATTGGCATAAACTTAATTTTCCTCCTTATCGCAATATTTATTCAGGAAATAGCGTCTTCTCCCTGATTATTCTTCAGAACCGAACAATTCGATTGTTTGTCCTTCTTTAATTTTTACAATAGCTTTGTGTACAGCGCTTGTTTTTCCAACATAACGACCTACACGTTTTGTTTTTGGTTTGCAGTTCATTGTATTTACTTTTACAACTTCTACATTGAATGCAGCTTCAACGGCTTTAGCAATTTCAATTTTGCTAACACCCTTAACTACTTCAAAAGTTACTTTGTTATCTTCAGCCATCATCTTCATAGTTGCTTCAGTGATGATTGGGCGGATAATTACGTCTCTGTAATCTTTCATTATGCCAATGCCTCCTCAACTTGTTTTACGGCAGCGCTTGTCATAACAACTTTGTTTGCATTTACTAAATCGTAAGTGTTGATTGCAGAAGCAGACATTACTGTAGCTCCAGCAATATTACGTGCTGATAAGTAAACGTTTGTTGCATCTTCGCTATCTGCAACAACAAACAATGTTTTCTTAGGCGCTTGGATAGCTTCAATAATTGAAACAAATGTTTTTGTTTTTGGTTCAGCAATTTCAAATTTATCCAAAACGCTGAATGCTGTTTCTTGAACTTTTTCGCTCAATGCAGATTTAACTGCTAAACGGCGAACTTTTTTGTTAATGCGGTATGCATAGTTACGTGGAGTAGCTCCGAATACAGTTCCACCACCTCTAAATTGAGTAGCACGGATAGAACCTTGACGAGCACGTCCTGTACCTTTTTGACGGTAAGGCTTGCGTCCACCACCAGAAACTTCGCTACGACCCTTAGTGTCAGCAGTTCCTTGACGACGGCTTGCCATTTGCATTACTAATGCATCATACATAGCCTGTTGGTGTGGTTCAATTCCGAAAACAGCGTCGTTCAATTCAATTGAACCAACAACTGCACCAGTTTGGTTAATTACGTCGATAGTAGCCATTATTGAACCTCCTTATTTGCAGTATAGTCAACTAAAGTAACAGGTTCTTTATCTCCCTTGCTAGTTTTAGCAGTACGTACCATTACGCAACCTTTTCTAGGTCCAGGAACGTTACCTTTAATTAACATATAGTTGTTTTCTGTATCAACTTTAATAACTGTCAAGTTTTGGTTTGTAGTAGTATATCCACCTTCTTGACCAGCCATGATAGTACCCTTCATGATACGTCCTTGACGTGAAGTAATACCGTTTGTAGCTAATGAACCGATGTGACGAATGTTCTTAGATCCACCGTGAGTCTTTGGACCTTGGTGAGCATTGTTACGAACGATTGTACCATTGTAACCTTTACCTTTGCTTGTACCGATTACATCTACTGTTTCTCCTGCAGCAAAGATATCAACGTTAACTAAATCTCCAACGTTTACATCCATGTCACAGTCGCGCACTTCCTTAATGAAACGCTTTGGACTTGTATTTGCTTTTTTACAGTGTCCGATGTTTGCTTTAGTTGTGCGTTTTTCTTTGATTTCTTCAAATCCTAATTGAACTGCGTTGTAACCATCTGTTTCAACTGTTTTCTTTTGTAAAACAACGTTTGGTGTTACTTCAACTACAGTTACTGGAATCAATACACCATCTTCAGTGAAGACTTGTGTCATTCCTAATTTTCTTCCTAATAGTCCTTTCATCATTGACACCTCCATTAAAGTTTAATTTCGATGTCGACACCGCTAGGAAGTTCAAGTCTTTGTAAAGAATCAATCGTTTCCTTGTTTGGTGCAACAATCTCAATCAAACGCTTGTGCGTACGAATTTCAAATTGTTCACGTGAATCTTTGTATTTGTGAACCGCACGAAGAATTGTTACTACCTGTTTTTCAGTAGGTAATGGAACTGGTCCTACAACCTTTTTAGCTCCGTGTTTTGTCGCAGCTTCGACAATTTTCTTTGCACTATCATCTAAGATTCTGTGCTCATACGCCTTTAAGCGAATTCTCATAGTATTTTTTGCCATGTTTAACTCCTTTCGTTTATTCTAGATAAACATGCTCCATGCGAATTACCTGGCCACACCCATGACAACGGTTCTCAGTGGGTCAGCAACCTCGCACTTCATCGCAAGCTCCTGTATTCTAACACATATATTTCATGCATTCAACCCCTAATTTAAAAAAATTTAATAATTCTTTTAAAGCCCTTATTTATCGTGTTTTAACACGTTTTATTTTTTAATTTTTTTACTATTTCAAAAAAATAACTATGACAACCCTTGTCAGTGGGTCACAAATAATGTTTTAAACCATAAAATTACACCCATTTTTTTAAAACATGTAAAAAAAGCATCTGTTTTTAATCAACAGACGCTAACCAATCCTCTAAATTGCGACAATATGTATCATGATCATCCACAAAACACATATGACGACACCCTGGCATTAAATGCCATTTCGCATTTTTGATTCCATCATACATAGTTTTGGCAACAAGTGGTGTACATAAATCATTCGTTCCACTTATAATTAACGATGGAACATGAATCTCACTTAGCCGATTTGTATACTCGAAATCCTTCAAAGTTCCAAGCGGAGTATATTCATTAGGTCCCCAACCAATTAAATAAGCACGAGCCCCTGCTTTCTTTTCTCTTCTAACACATTCTGGCGTATCTTCATCAAATGGCCCGGCACAATGAAGCTGCATATAATGCTCATTAGCCAACTGATATTCACCCGAATCATAATCCTCACTTAAAATAGCTCGTTGCTCATCATCAGACATAAATGAAATCATACGATGTTGCTCTTTAGCCCAAAGTGAAGCTGAAGATAATGTACTCGAAAGAATCAAAGACTTCAATCTTGTGTTTTTCTTTTCAATCGCATAGGCAATTGCTAACATGCCGCCCCAAGATTGCCCCAACAAATGGCAAGATTCAATATTTAAATATTCCATCAACGCTTCAAGTTCTTCCATCCACGTATCTTGATTCCATAATTCATCATGACCTTCCACAAATGAATTACCACAACCAAGTTGATCATACATAATTACTTTTCTTCCCGTCTTAGCAATACAATCTAACACTTCAAAATAATTATGCGTGGATCCAGGACCACCATGTAAACAAATCAATGGAGTCTTGTCTCCACCATCCACAATACGATAGTATGTTTTAAAGCCCTTAAACGGCATATATCCTTCAACTATATTCATCTTTATTACACTCACTTACTTCTTCTGTAGATATATATTCATATCTACAGCTCCTTCTATTCCATTAACTTGACCTTTATTTGAATATTGCCATATATCAAATTTATCTTCCATCGGACAACTTGTTGTATAACTCGCTAGCCAAATCGGATATTTTGATATTTTTTCAAAATCATAATTTTGATATAACCACGTCATATTTCCATATATCATAGGCTGATATCCAGCTTCTTTGATCTTCTTACAAAAGCGAAGAGCCAACTTCGTTCTTTGTTCTGCCGACAAATCATCAATTCTTCCACCCTGATCAAATTCTTCCATATCAAAGACAACTGGCATTTGAATTTTATATCCCTTAATTTTATTCAATACCAAATCCACTTCTTCATCAATTTCTTCAGACGAGATCGCACTCGAGAAAAAATAAACACCTACCTTAAGATGATTCTGAATGGCCTGTTCCATATTTGTATCGATATATTCATCTTCATGTAAGATTCCCTCTTGGGCACCACGATAACCAATTCTTAACATCGCAAACTCGATTCCATCAGCTTTTACAGCTGGCCAATCCACAGCACCATTATGACTTGATACATCAATTCCAGTGGATAACTTATAGGAAGAGTCTTTATATGTCATCAATCCATTTTCCATAGAAAATAAATCTAAATCATAATAGCTCTTTTCTTCTATTACCGGTTCTTCATTTGTGAACAACATACGAATTGCACAAAAACCTCCACTCACAATTAAAATAGGAATCAATATAAGAATCAAAATTCTACTTAATTTAACTTTTCTTCTCATACCCCAATGACCTTAAGAATTTCTAAACTTGTATTTCTTGACATTACAGGACTTTCAATCAAACCACTCTCTATACAAGTGCATGCATGTTCGATTTCACCGGTAAAATCTGATTTTTGTTCGACCTCAATCTTTTTATCATTCATTACAAGTTCTGTATTCTTCCAAAAATTCTTACAAGTAACACTACCCTTTGTACCATATATATGAGCCGTATTTTCCATATCCACATCCCAGCTTGTTGCGATATGTGCTACACACCCATTTTCATATTCAATCAAAGCTTCATCTTGAAATCGAGATACTTTCAATATTGAGCTATTTGCCATTCTATTCGCATAACAAATAGGGTAAACCCCAATATCAAACATACATCCAGATCCTGGTTGACTAAAATGCCAATCTGAAATTGTTTCTGTCAATCTTGTCGCATATTGAGCATCAATTGATTTCACTTCACCAATTTCATCATGAGAAATCATTTCAAATAATTTCTGATTTAAAGGTGTAAAAACCGTTTTATGTGCTTCCATTAAAAAACAGTTCTGCTGATGTGCATAATCAAAACATGCATTTAATTCTTCACTCGATACACACATTGGTTTTTCACACACCACATGCTTATGATTTGTCAAAGCCAACTGAATATGTTTGGCGTGTAAATAATTTGGCGTACAAATATATACCATATCTAAATTTGCATCCTTCAACATCTTTTCATAGCTATCGTAAGCTTTTTCTGCTTCATATTCCTCTTTAAAAGCATTTGCCTTTTCTATACTCGAAGAACACACAGCATATAGATTTGCATTGTAAGAGAACAAAATACCTTGTATTACACGACGACTAATACCACCTAAGCCATATACTCCAATTTGTATCATTATTTTCACCTTCTTTTTAAGATTACTTTAAGCTCTTCTCTATATATTATAGATAGAAATAAGCAGTTACCTCATTTACTCACTATACTTATCTCTTTCTGCCTATTTCTTTCACATATACGAATGTCCATGGAATTATTCCATGGACATTTTATTGTATGCGGTTTTTGCCATTTGCGCATATCCCTCATCACTTGGATGTAAGTGATCTCCACTATCAAATGCATCCTGCATTTTATGTCCATCACAAATATCTTTATCAAAATCAATCACGCCATCAATTTCGTCCGTTGTACGAATCCATTCATTCACTTCGTTACGCAAATTTTCTCTGAAATATGCATATGTACGCCAACCTTCAATTGGAATCAGTGTTCCAATATAGACTTTCATCCCTAATGATTTCGCGTATTTAACATATTTTCTTAAGCCTTCAATCAATTCCTGACTTGAAGGAAGATCTTGCCATGGTCTAAATTCATTCTTTTCAACACCGACCGGATGAATAATATCATTGATTCCTTGTAAAATAATTAAAGTATCACTTCCAGCCACATGCATCTCGTGACCAAATCGATAATCTCCTTTTAACCCATATGCTTCATACTGAACGCAAGAATATTGTCTTAAAATACGTGTACCACTAACGGCTTTTCGAACTACAGACACCTTTTTATTATTTTCCCACATTAGCTTCTGTAAATAATCCGGCCAATCCTGTGAAGTAATAGAATCGCCATAACAAGTAATAACTTTATATTCTGGTTCTGTCAAAACAGCCACTTCACTTAAGAAAAATACCCATGGTGTTTTCATACTGGATGCATGATCCATAATACCTGCATGAGAGAAATCGCCTTCTCCAAAATAGCCAGTACTTAATGGTCCTTGTGTATATACACCACAACGTAAGTGTGTGAATTCTTTTAAATAGAAACTAATTGCGATTGTTTCTTGTTCATGTACTTTAAAATCTAATGGATCACTATAACATTGTTCTCCCACATCAAGATGAAGTCCTTTTGACCCATTAAAAGTAATATCTACAATGGATGTTGGATCTAAATCACGTCCACTGATAACACGTCCGATTGTGATGGAGTCAAAGACCACACCTTCTTTTCCTGTAAAGTTATCTAAACAAATACGTATTTTATCCCCTTTGAATGTCGATTTCATAGGATAGCGCAATGTGATATTCTTTGCGTATTGACTAGGCTTATGCGTCACAACAGACATTGCCTGTCCAAATATTGCTTTATATTCTTTTTCCATAAACAACCTCCAAATATATTAATTATTTACTCTAACATTTAAAACATATATGTGTTTTTATCCACAAATAATCATACATGAAACGTTGCAAAAATCCAAACATATACCTTATTATATTAAAGAAGTTGAGGAAATAATACATGAGTAAATTAGAAAATTATTACGGTAAATTTTGCGAAGATAAAAGACTCTTATCAAGACATGGCCAAGTTGAATATACAACGAGCATGAAATATATCCATAAATATTTAAAGCCGGAAGATTGCATATTAGATATCGGAGCAGGAACCGGAAGATATAGCGTTGCACTTAGTAACGAAGGATATCAAGTCGATGCGATTGAACTTGTTAAATATAATCTTGGTGTTTTAAAAGCTAAAAAAAGCAATGTGAAAGCCTATCAAGGCACAGCTTTAGATTTATCAAGGTATCAAGACAACACCTTTGATATCACTCTATTATTTGGTCCCATGTACCACTTATTTAGTTATGAAGATAAACTAAAAGCACTATCAGAAGCTAAGCGCGTTACAAAAAAAGATGGAATTATTTTTGTGGCTTATGTTATGAATGAATATAGTGTCTTAGTCCATGGCTTTCGAGATGGACACATCAAAGAATCATTAGCAGCTAAAAAACTTGATGAAACATTTCAAACACAAACAAATATAGATGATCTATATAGCTACATTCGCTTAGATACAATCAATCAATTAAATGAAGATGTGGGTTTAGAACGAATCCAAATTATTGCTGCAGATGGACCAAGCGATTATATGCGTCCTATCTTAAATAAGATGGATGATGAAACATTTGAATTATTCATCAAATATCATCTTGCAACATGTGAAAGACAAGAACTGATTGGTGCAAGCTCACATACTATAGATATATTAAAAAAATAATGTCACTTTGTGGCATTATTTTTATATGAAATATTCTGTAATCAAGACTATTAAACAACAGGCAATCGATACTTGAAATAAACTTTTATCTTTCCATGCCAAAACAATACCAATAATAAGTGCTGCTAGTCCTGCTAACTGAGAATTGGTTTCATATAATATAGTAGGAAAAGTCATCACAGCTAAAGTCACATAGGGAACATAATATAGAAAAGACTGAATATATATATTAGTAATGGGTTTGTTAAAAAGCGTTAATGGCAATACACGAATTAAATATGTTACAACTGCCATTGTAGCTACATACATCATTGGATTAGACATTTTCTTCCTTCTTTCTAGGTTTAATAATGGCTGCAGCCATTGAAATAATGATTGTTAATAAAATGGTTCTTGTTCCACCTGAAATCGGCATGTCTTTACAAATGTAGCTCAACAAGAAGCTCACAACAACAAGAACACCTACAACTCGATCTTTCTTTGCTTGAGGAATAATAATAGCTAAAAACATGCCATATAGTGCAACACTTAAACTTGCTACAATTTTTGTAGGAAGACTATTTCCGGCAACTATTCCCAATGCAGTTCCTAGTGCCCAGCATGGAAGTGCCACCAAATATGTACCATATATATATTTATGATTCACTTTTCCTTCATGATTGATTGCCAAACCAAATAATTCATCTGTTAAATCAAAACCAATACACATCCTATGAAATAGACTCGTTTTCTCTTCGATTTTTTGACTTAGCGCAAAGCTCATTAAGAAATAGCGTGCATTACTGACTAAAGTCATAATAATCATCTGAATGAAGGTGCCATGTGTACTAATCATTAAGAAAACAGCATATTCTCCCGCCGATGCATTTATAAATAGACTAGTCAAAAAGCCTTGAATTGGTGATAAGCCTACATTCTTTGCGATGATTCCAAGTGAAAAGGAAACCGCAAAATAACCCAATCCAACTGAAATACTGTCTTTGATTCCTTTTTTAAATTCCATAATCTCACTCCTGTTTTTATGCATTATAGGAATTGTGTTGTTATTTGTAAATCAAATATTTATAATACTTCCATAAGGAAAAGTGATGGATATGAACCTAACAAAATACGATATATTTTTTAAAGTATTGGAAACAAAGACAATTAGTCAAGCTGCTAAAGAGCTTGGATATTCACAGAGCGCCATTTCTCAAACTATCAAAGCTTTGGAAGAAGAATTAGAAACAACTTTATTCATTCGACAAAAAAGTGGTGTAACTCTTAGTCAAGATGGATTTGCTTATCTCCCCTATTTAAAATCCGTTCAGGCAAGTCTTGATAATCTTCGTACTAAGAAGCAAGAAATGAAGGGATTAAACCAATCCAAATTAAGGATAGGCACATTCACAAGTGTATCTCGACATCTTTTACCTTCTTTAATGGAAGAGTTTATTCAGATCTATCCAAATGTACAATTTGAATTGTATCAAAGTGAATACACAAATATTGAGCAACAATTAATAGAAGGAAGTCTTGATTTAGGATTCACATGTATTGATGCAATTAAAGAGGTTCAATATAAGGAATTGTATTATGATGAAATGTTTGCGTTGGTGCCACAAAATCATGTGTTGTCTAAGCACAAAGTTTTAAGTATAAAACAAATCGCAAAGTATCCTTTTATTCAACTGGATGAAGGAGAGTATTCTTTACCAATTAAAACATTTCAAAATCTAGGATTGCATGTGCAGATTAAACACAAAGTATATGATGACTTTACTATTTTAGCTATGATCCGTCAGAACTTAGGTATTTCCATACTTTATCAAAACGCTTTAAGTGATTATGATGACTTGTGCTTGATTCCAATACAAGAAGATCTATTTCGTCATGTTGGCATTGCCTATAATAATTACGATACTTTGTCTTATGCAGGAAAGACATTTCTAGATTTTATTCTAAGAAAGACACCGGAAATACTTAAAGATAAAGATAGTTTTCATATTATTTAAATTTAACATACTTTTTATGTTATTTAGGTTGACTCTATTCAATATATATATTATTCTCTTCATGTAAATACAGAAATACGGTAGGTGAGGTTACCGCAGGGATTTGGATTTCCTAAGATTACTGCCGCAAAGTTGTGGAGACACGACTCGTTGGTCAGCAGGCAAAGTCGCAAAGGCTTGGCTTAATGTAATTTATATGCCCTGTGATACTAAAGCTTGAACGGTGATACTAGATTAATAACGTCATTGTTTGGGCAATGGCGTTTTCTTTTGTTTATAAGGAGGTGAGGCTTGTATGTGTACGGATCCGGATGGGAATAGTTTGAATTATAATAAGAAAGCAGAGGTACATAATCATGATGAACAAAGAAGAATTCATTCAATTACTACAAAACAAAAAATACAAAGCTGCACAAAACATACTTTCCGAAATGAACGATATGGATACAGCCGCCTTTTTAGAAGAGTTAGACGCGAAAGAATGTGCTTTGGCATTTCGTTTGATTTCTAAAGAAAAAGCTGCCGATGTATTCTCATGCATGAGTTCGAAGATGCAGACATATCTGGTAGACATGTTTTCAGAAACTGAGTTAAAAGAATTGTTAGATGATCTTTATATGGATGATACTGTAGATATGTTAGAGGATCTACCTGCAAATTTAGTAACGCGTATTTTGAAAAACTTAGATTCAAATAAGCGTTCAACTATCAACAAACTTTTGAAATATCCTGAAGACAGTGCTGGTTCAATCATGACGACTGAATATGTCACATTGAAAAAAACAATGACTGTAAAACAGGCCATGAACCATATTAAGGATATTGGTATTCATAAGGAAACTATTTATACTTGTTATGTCACAGAAAATAAAAAATTAATCGGTATTGTGACAGCTAAAAGCTTAATGACAAGTGATGATGATGAAAACATCACAAATCTAATGAATACGAACATTATTTCTGTACATACGCATACAGACCAGGAACAGGTTGCGCATTTATTTAGAAAATATGACTTAATTGCGATGCCCGTACTTGATAGTGATGGATGTCTTGTTGGTATCGTTACATTTGATGATGCCATGGACGTAATGGTGGATGAAACCAATGAAGATATTTCACGTATGGCTGCCATGGAGCCCAATGAAAAAACATATTTTGAAACTACAGTTTGGCAACAGGCAAAACACCGTATTTTATGGTTGCTTGTTTTAATGTTTTCTGCCACAATCACAGGAAGCATCATTACTCGATATGAGAATGCCTTCAGTGCTGTACCATTATTAGTATCCTTTATTCCTATGTTGATGGATACAGGTGGAAACTGTGGTTCTCAAAGTTCGACTTTAATTATTCGCGGTTTAGCTTTAGGCGAAATTCATTTTAAAGAGATTTTTAAAGTCATGTTTAAAGAATTTAGAATTTCTCTTGTTGTTGGATTTATTTTAGCTGCAGCCAATGGTTTACGTATTTTCATTCAATACCAAAACTTTAATATCGCAATTGTAGTTGCTCTTTCACTAATGGTTGTAGTTATTATTGCAAAATTAATTGGATGTATTCTTCCATTATTTGCAAATAAGATTGGTGTAGATCCAGCTATTATGGCCAGTCCATTGATCACAACAATTGTAGATACTTGCTCTATTCTAGTTTATTTCAATATTGCGGTTCATGTTTTTAATATCGTAGTTTAAGAGATGAGAGATCATCTCTTTTTTTGATGATATAAAAAAAAGAACCTCCATTGAGATTCTTTTATCAAAAAATATAATTATTTAAATTAGATATCCATATCTTTTTGAGCAGCAGTTACAATAGCCATCTTGTAGATTTCATCTGAAGTACATCCACGAGATAAGTCATTGATTGGAGCGTTCAATCCTTGTAAGATTGGTCCTACTGCTTCATATCCACCTAAACGAGCGGCAATTTTATATCCAATGTTTCCACTTGATAAGTTAGGGAAGATAAATGTATTTGCGTGTCCAGCAACTTTTGATTCTGGTGCTTTTAATTTAGCAACTTCTTCACTTACTGCACAGTCAAATTGCATTTCTCCATCGATATCGAAGTCAGCAATACGACGTAAACGATCACTTGCTTCAGTCATCTTAGCAACGCACTCACCTTTTGCGCTACCCATTGTTGAGTATGATAATAATGCAACTTTTGGTTCTACACCAAATTGACGAGCAGATTTAGCTGTTTGCATTGTGATTTCTACTAAATCGTCTGTGTTAGGGTTGATGTTAATTGAGCAGTCACCCATGATCAATTGAGATTCATCTTTAATTAAAATGAAGCAAGAAGAAACTAATTGGTTTCCTGGAGCTGTTTTTACTAATTGTAATGCTGGACGTACAGTATCTGCTGTAGAATATGTAGCACCACCTAATAATCCATCAGCATATCCCATTTGAACTAACATAGTTCCAAAATAGTTTGTGCTCTTCAATGCTTTACGAACTTTTTCTTCGTCCATTTTACCACGACGCAATTCAACCATTTTACGAACCATTTCATCCATATGTTCGAAGTTATTTGGATCGATTTGTTCGATTCCTTCAACATTTAAACTATTCTTTTGTGCACAACCAGCAATTTCTTCTGGAGTTCCTAATAATACTGGGCAAACGATATCATTGTTTTTCAAATCAATAGCCGCCTTTTGAACACGTGGATCCCATCCTTCAGTAAATACAATACGTACTCCCTTTCCTTGGACCTTTTTTTCTAATTCATCAATAATCATAACTTTAACTACCTCTTTTCTATCAAAGTATAGTCCAAAAATGCTTTATTTACCACAAAAACAATGTGAACTTTTTCTCATAGTTTATTCGTAAAATGTGTGTACACATAATAGCATTGTGTTCGCATATCATAAACATATCTTATTGATTGTAAATTATTTACATACAAATGAAAATCAATGTAAATAATGCTTGCAATTTTCATTGTAAAGTTTTACACTAGTGACATCACAAGAAGGGATAGGTGCAAATTATGAAAACAAGTCACTATTTAAAAAAGGCCGGTGCCGTATGTATGGCAGCTGCAATGATGACTGGTTGTGCTAGCGGATCATCTGGTGCAAGCGGTAAAACATTGACAGTAGGTTTAAGTACAGGTTTCAATGGAATTTTCTCTCCATTGTATTATCAAACTGTATATGATGATTACGTTATTGAAATGGTTTATCAAAGTATGTTGAGTTATGATCGTGATAATCAATTACAACCAGAACTAGCTACTGAACAACCAACAGTAAGTGAAGATGGTTCTACATTAACATTCAAATTGAAAAAAGGGGTTAAATTCTCTGATGGTTCTAAATTGAATGCAGACGATGTTGTATTGACATTTACAGCTATGGCTGACCCAAGCTATACTGGTCGTTTCTCAACGTATGTTGATTACTTAGAAGGTTATAAAGAATATCACGATGGAGATGCCGAAACTCTAAGTGGTGTTGAAAAGATTGATGATTATACTGTTGCTTTCCACTTGGCAACACCAAGAATCGATGCAATCAGTCAAGTTGGTACATTCCCAATCATCTCTAATTCACAATTCAAGAAATACAAAAAAGGTGATACAAAGATGTTTGAAGACAAGGCCAGTGAACCAATTGGTTCTGGACCATATGTATTGAAGAACTTCCAAAAAGATTCAGCTGCAACATTTGTAAAGAATGAAGAATTTGAAGCAGAAGATGGTGAGTACCAAATTGATAACGTTGTAATGAAGATTTGTGATACTTCAACAGAACTTCAAGAACTTCAAAAAGGAACTGTAGATTTATTGCCACAAGCTGATAATGCCGACAAAGTTGGTACTGCAAGCTTAGATAAGAACTTAACTTACAACACTTATGGATCAAGCTCAATGCAATACTTTATTTACAACTGTGCTGCTGGAGCCACTGCAGATCCTGCTGTACGTCAAGCATTAACTTATGCGATCGATCGTCAAGCATTTGTTGATAGCTACTACTCATTCTCTAAAGGAAGCAAGGATGTTAAGAAGACTCAACCTGGTTTCGTTCCAGTATTAATGGCTAACCCAATTTCATCACAATTAGGTGATATCATTACTGGTAAAGAAAAAGATGACAAAATGACTTACTATGACTATGACATCGAAAAAGCTAAACAAATCTTAGATGATGCTGGTTGGACTGTAGGAAGTGATGGAATCCGTGAAAAAGATGGACAAAAATTAACTGTTCGTTTGGTTTCTACAAAAGGTAAAGACCAATTAGATACTATGCTTCCAATGCTAGAAAAAGCTTGGGGCGATGAATTAGGCGTTGACTTCAAGACAAACTTAAGTGAATTCAACACAATGCTTGCGACTGTTCAAGGTGATGATACTGTTAATGAATGGGAAGTATCTTACATGGGATGGCAATTTGGTTCAGGTGATGACACTGGTATCAACCTATTATGCCAAACTGGTCAAACAGATAACTCAGCTCGTTTATCAGATCCTGATTTAGATGCATTATTAGATACTGCATTACATACAACGGATCAAGCTGCAAGTACTGCTGCTTATAAAGAAGCTTACGAAAAAATTTCTGCTTTATGTCCATATGTAGCAATCAATGGTTTAAGTTACTATGATCTATACAACAAAAAGATCAAAAACTTAGATACAGCTCCATTGTATGACTTCGTTAAAGCATTAGACAAAGCTACAATCGAATAACAATTTAAGAGATCTGTTGACAGATCTCTTTTTAATACATATAATTCAACTACATACAGAGTAAAAATATGTGCGTTAAGTGTCTTTAACACGGGGAGTTGGTTAAGGAACGAAAAGTTATTCTTGCGGTACATATTTTGCATCCCGCTGTTGTGATCGAAAAAATTAAAGACTTTCTTTTTTTGTATCGCAATATGGAAAAAAGGAGGTCTTTTTATATATGAATAAATACTTTGTAATGTTAAAAGAAAATGCACGTTCCCTAAAAAATGTGCGCGTTATTGTTGGTGTGGCATTATTTTTTGCCCTAAATGTCATTCTTAACTTGTTTGGATCCATTCAAATCACAAACCAGTTAAAACTAGGCTTTGCTTCTATTGCAACGGCTGCTAGCTGCTTACTTTATGGACCTGTTCCAAACTTAGTGCTTGCACCACTTTTAGACTTAGTCAATTACATGGTCAAACCTGTGGGTGCTTACTATCCAATCTTTATGATTTCAACTATGGCAAGTGCTTGTATTTTCTCAGCATACTTCTATAACTGCGAAAAAATCACTTGGATTCGTGTCATCTTATGTCGTATCACATACGATGTTGTTGTTAGTTTATTCTTAAACACATTATTTACATCGATGTTATGGGGAACTCCATTCTTAGTGATTGCAGGTCCGAAATTAATCAAAAACTTAATTTCATTGCCATTCCAAGTTGTTATTTTGTATTTAGTCATGAAAACATGTATTCAATTAAAACCAAAGGTGAACCGTTAATGGTCCACCTTTTTTTATTGTAATTTAAACATCTCTTTTTTTGCTCCACAAACCGGACATACATAATCATCTGGTTCATTTTCAAAATCATCCCCATCATATACATATCCACAAACGCTGCATACCCACTTTTTTTCTTCTCTATAAGTAGGTGCTTTTGCCGGTGCACTTTGTTTTAATACATTATGATAATACGCATAGGTCATTGGTTTACCAGAATCACCTTTCTTGGCATCAACAACTTTTGCCAAGAATACAAAGTGTGTTCCTGCATCCATCTGACTTTGTACTTCACACATCATGTACCCTAATGCACCATCTACAACAGGCAATTCTGTAAATAAATGATGATTCAAATTTTTCCACTTATCTTTATCTTTTCCTGTCTGAAAGCCTAAGTCTGTAATGACTTGTGAATCTATTGTTTCAGGCAAGATTGATAAAGAAAAGCATCTACTTTTTTCAATTAATGAACAAGTATAATTATCTTTGTTCATACTCAAGGCAATTAGCGGTCCTATCGTGGAAACCTGAAATACAGTATTCACAATACATCCGCATTCGCGCATGCCATCTTTTACACCCACGGCATACATACCATAAGAAAGATCATACAAAACTGTGTTGTCCATAAGAACACCTCCCTTGTTACTATTATTGTAGCAAGTTCGTTGGTTATATACCAGATAACTATTATCTTTCTTCAACACGCTTCTGTAATTTACTCATCGTCTGCTTTAGATTTTTCATTTCTTCTACAGACACATCATAAAATAATGTTTTATTAATTTTTCCAATCTCTTCATCTATGATTTTCAAAACAGGTTTGCACTCATCTGTTAGTTGTAAATGATGTATTCGAGTATCCTTTTCATCTACACAAGTACAAATAAGTCCCTTTTTTTCCAATGAATCAACACTTCTAGAAATCAAAGTCTTTGAAACGCCTAACACGACTTTTAATTCTGTACTCGTTGTAATGGTTGGATTATTCTTTAAAACAATCAAAATAGAAATCTCATTTGGTGAGAAATTAAATTCTTGAAAACTATCTTTTATTTTTTTGGCATAATAATCCCTCATTTGATTGGATATACGCAAAAACTCCTCAATTGTAAACATATTATCGCTCCAATCCCAATAGAACAATTGTAAGCGCTAAAATGGGGCGTGTCAAACATTGCCCCATTTTTCTAATACTTCTCTCTGATCCAAAGATGATATTGTCTTAATGTAATCAAATTGATTATGTCTTGATTTGATATAATTACCTTCTCATAAATCTAGTGGGAGGTAATTTAAATGAGAAAGGTTGAATTAAGAATGAATGAATTAGAAAAATATAAAACTATCAAGAAACTTGTAGAAGAGAATGGTAATAAGAAACGTGCTGCTATTAAGCTTCAATGCACCGTTAGAACTGTTGATCGTTTGATCCAAAAATATAATGAATTTGGTAAGGAAGCTTTTGTACATGGAAATCGTGGAAGAAAACCTTCTACTACCATTCCTGAAGAAACCAAAAAATTCATTATCAGTTTATACAAGGATGACTACCCTGATGCGAATTATCAGCAGTTTTGTGAAATTCTTTTTGAAGATCACGATATTTCCATTTCTTCAACCACCCTTAATTATTGGCTTCGTCAGGAAAACATTCTTTCTCCCAAAGCTAAACGTAATACAAAGAAAGCTTTGAAGAAGAAAATCAAACAGCAGCTTCATGAATCCAAGTCTACAAAGGAATCGAACGAATTGAAACAATCCCTTGAAACAATCGACGTTTCAGAAGCTCATCCTCGCAAAGAAAGATGCAAATATATTGGTGAACTTCTTCAGATGGATGCCAGCGAATACTTTTGGATTCCTGGTATCAAATGGCATCTTCATATCGCTGTAGATGACGCTACAGGCGCTATACACGGTGCTTATTTCGATTATCAGGAAACTCTTTCTGGCTACTATCACGTTCTCTATCAGATTCTAAAGGATTATGGTATTCCATTTAGTTTCTTAACGGATAGAAGAACCGTGTTTGAATACAAAAGAAAAAACACCCTCATGGACGAGGATGATACATTCACTCAATTCTCTTATGCGTGTAAACAGCTTGGAATTGAAATCAAGACTACCAGCGTGGCACAGGCTAAAGGACGTGTAGAGCGAATGAATCAGACTCTACAGTCCCGTCTTCCAATCGAACTTCGCCGTGCCCACATTACGACTATAGAGCAGGCAAATGAGTTTCTAAAATCCTACCTAAAGAAATTCAACGCACAGTTTGCTCTACAGGTTAATAGTAACAAAAGTGTGTATGATACACAACCTAGTGATGAACAAATCAACAGGACTTTAGCTGTTATTTCTGAACGAGTAATCGACAAAGGGCACTGTGCAAAGTATAAAAAGAATTTTTATATTCCCGTAGACGCTTCAGGAAACAAACAATTCTTTTTCCCTAAGACAAAATGTCTTATGATTGAAGCCTTTGATGGAAATCTCTACATGACGGTTGAAGACGATGTTTTTTTAACTAGAAAAATCGAGGAACACCAACATGTTTCTAAAAATTTCGATCCCCCTCAAAAAGAAAAAAAGGAACGCAAAAAATACATTCCTCCTATGACTCATCCATGGAGAAGACAGAGTTTTACTATCTTCCGAGACAAGCAAACGCACCGAATGGCATTGAATTAATTCGGTGCTAATAATTTACTTTTTTTGAGACATTTTCAATTTGAGTTGACAACATTGCCCCATTTTTCTAATACTTCTCCTACATAATATAGAGAACCACATAATAAACTGTCTTCTTTTGTATCTAAAAGTCTTGAAATCAACTCATCCACTGTTATAATTGGATACCCTAATTTTTCAAGTGGATATAGACGAGCACTTGAAATTTCTACCAATGTAATGTCTTCACTAATGGATTGAAGTAGTTCAATCATGTGTGGTGCATCCTTCTCTTTTAATACCGAAAAATAAATCTTTCCTTTAAAACCTTTCAAAGAATGTGTCAACGCTGTTATTCCATGTACATTGTGTGCTCCATCTAATAAAACCAATGGATCTTTTCTAAGAACCATATATCGGCCTGCCCATTGAAAATGATCAATGACTTGTTGAATTTCATTTTCTTCAAGCCAAATGCCTAGTGTATTCAACGTTTCTAATGCTAGAGATAAATTTTTAACCTGATATAACGGTGGATTCAAATGAAATGTCATCCCATTCCATCTCAATACATCTGTTTCTTGACAATCAATAAAACATAGTGGCGTTTTCATATAATCTGCAACAAGTTCCATTACTTTTTGGCATTCCGGTTTATCTTCTGTTGTCAAAGCAGGAACATTTGGTTTAAATATACCTGATTTTTCATAAGCAATTTGTTCAAATGTATCCCCCAAATATTCTGTGTGGTCAAGTCCTACATTAGTAATTAAGCAGGCTTTATAATCCAAAGCTGTTGTCGCATCCAAACGACCACCCATACCAGCTTCAATAATGCAGTAATCGACTTTTTGTTCTATAAAATAGGCCAGTGACATCCATAGATCCATTTCAAACATAGTCATCTTATGTAATGAAAATAGCTCTTCATATTGATTATAGATTCTTTCCCAATCAGCTAAAGAAATACATGTATCATTTACGCGTATTCTTTCTGTATGATGAATCAAATGTGGAGATGTAAAAACTCCTACTTTATATCCTTTTTTCATCAACAAATCTCTTAACCAAATTGAAGTACTACCCTTTCCATTTGTACCTGCTACCTGAATCTTTTTTAAAGCTATGTGACTTGGCAACGTTTCTGTTAACCATTGTCTAAATTCTAATAGGTCATGGTTTTTTCCACGACAATTTTCCATTTTATTAATTTTCTCTTGTACATTCATGGTATTATTATATCACTAAAGAAAGAAGTGAATCACATGATTATGCATAATGACTGGGATCAATTGTTTGATCAAGAAATACAAAAAGATTATTTACTAAACTTACGCTACTTTTTAGCTGAGGAATATAAGACAAAAAACATTTATCCTGCAAAAGAGAATATTTTTGCAGCTTTTAAAACAACTTCTTTAAAAGATACAAAAGTTGTTATTTTAGGACAAGATCCATATCATGGTCCAGGACAAGCTCAAGGATATTCTTTTAGTGTTCCCAGCAATTTTCCATTGCCACCCTCTTTACAAAACATGTATAAGGAATTAGAAAATGAGTATGGAGTACCTGTGCGTCGCACAGGCGATTTGACCGATTGGGCTAAACAAGGAGTTCTATTAATGAATACTATCCTTACAGTTGAAGAGCATAAGCCTTTATCGCATCAAAATATGGGATGGCAGAATTTCACAAATGAGGCTTTAAGATGGATCAATGAAAAAGATGGTCCTGTTGTATTTTTATTATGGGGCTCTAAGGCTATCCAATCTAAGAAATTACTGACAAATCCAAAACATTTAATTCTTACAAGCCCACATCCAAGTCCTCTAAGCGCTTATCGTGGTTTCTTTGGAAATAATCATTTTAAGCTTGCGAATGAATATCTAGTTAAAAACAATGAAACGCCTATCCAATGGATATAGGCGTTTTTCTTATAGGCCAAAAGAAAAAGAAGCATCATTCTTGATACTTCTAATCTTTCATTTCATTAAATACTTGTAAAGCTAGACATCCAAGTCCGGTATGAATTCCTACAGCACTTACTAAATCGATGACTTTGACTTTTGCACCTTCGATTTGATTTTCAATCTTTTGCGCATATTCTTTTGCAGCTTCTAACGCATCTACGTGTGCAACAATAAATGTATAACTCGAATCCACATTTAATTCTTTTAAATGCTTGATAACACGATCTTGAGCACGTGTCATTGTACGAACTTTATCTAATACATCCACTTTTCCGTTTGTACTTTTTCCAATATGCAAAATAGGTTTGATTTTTAACAAGCCTCCTAATGCAGCTGCCATTGGTGTCAATCGACCACCACGTTTCATATGATCTAAATCATCACACAACAAGACTGTTTCACAACTATCTGCAATGCTTTGTAGTTTTTTAATAATTTCATCAATTGGAACATTAGCTTCATACATTTTTTTAGCTGTCTCAATCATGCATCCTTGTTCAACAGCCGTACAATAACAATCAACGCCTACAAATTTCATTTCTAATTGATTCGCAATCATTTCCATAGAATCCAATGTTCCGGATAATCCTCGACAAATAGGAACCGCAAAAATTGTGTCGTATCCTTCGTTTTTTAATTCTTCAAAACAATCTTGAATTTTACCTAAACTAGGTAAGGATGTTTTCAACACTTTTTTCTCATGTAATTTTTGAATCACCTCTGGATATGTGATTTCCACATACTCATCTTTTGATTCATCATCACAAGTAATTTGTAGAGGTAAACAATAAATTCCTTTTTCTTTCCAATAGTCTGGATGCTGGCCTGTTCCGGTATCCGTCACAAATGCAATCTTCATAACTAGACCCCTTTCACTTTTTTCACAAATTGAATTCCTACAGCACCTAATCCTGTATGAACCGCAATAACGGCATACATTGGATCGGTATGAATTTGAATATCTTCGCCAAACACATCGTGTAGCTCATCAATCACCAATTGTGTACCTTCTTGATTTTCTCCGTTTAAAACATAAAATTCATAATCTTGTGCATTCGCATCTTTTGAAATCACTTTAACAGCTTTTTTAATAGCTTTAGACATTGTACGTACTTTATCAAAAACATCTACCTTACCTTCCGTATTTTTAGATACTTCCAAGATTGGTTTAATTTTCAACATTCCTGCAAGCTTAGCTGCCATTGGAGTTAATCGTCCACCCTTAGCTAGATGATCTAAATCTTCTGGGATTAAAAAACCGCGTGAATGATCTACACTGTCTTTTAAACGTGAAATAATTTCCTCTGGGTGTATTTCTTGTTCAACTAGTTTTTGTGCGGATAACGCCAAGTACTTTTCCACACCTAAAGTTGTATATATATCTAATGTATGAATTTTAACTCCATGCCATTTTCCTGATGCCTGAATAGCCTGGTTTGTTCCTGACAATCCATTTGATAAAGTTATCAAAATAACATCTGTAATACCATTGTTTTTATATGATTCTAATAAAGCCTCAATATCACCCAATGGTGGCATGCTTGTTTGAGGCATAAAGCCTCTTTCTAAGAATGAATTCAATTCTTCTACTGTTAAATTCACCCCATCTAAATATGTTTTATCTTCTATTTGAACCTGTAAAGGTAAAAAATCAATTCCTAACGTTTGTGCTTCTTGTTTGGTTAATCCACAACCACTTTCTGTCAATACTCGAACCTTCATTAAAACCCTCCATTTTTTGAAAT
>OQVZ01000192.1_pt1 | contig 22728 bp, 13 predicted proteins | sample 1691571 | NCBI WGS metagenome assembly OQVZ01 (sample SAMN03418261, study PRJEB22391) | human gut metagenome | biome: human-gut; feature: organic feature; material: feces | host: Homo sapiens | place: Tanzania | collected 2013-01
AATTTTGTTTGTCTTTTAATGAGTGATAGCGAGCTATTACGAATTAAAAACAAGCGAAATGCATCTTATAAAAACCGAAAGACCGCAAGAAGTAATACAAAAATCCTTACACGGCCTAATGACCGATTTGGGTTTAGAAGTGGATATCCACACCCACGCCAAGAGCGTTGTTGGTGCGTGTGAAATCGCTCTTATACTCCATGTTGGTGTTTGCGTCGATTTGTGTCATCTTCTTGTGACCGTAGATGGTGGTGAAGTATGCCACATTCACATCAATCATTTTGCTGGCGTGGATACATGCGCCCATGCCAATGGAGTTGCTGCTCACCACAAACGATTTGTCGTCCATATAAGCGTCGGTGGTGCCGTAGTTGGTGCTTTGCCAGCCAGCACTGAGTGTCAACAACTTGTTGGCATCGTATTCCACACCTGCGTTGTATTCGATGGTGCCACGCTTGAGCAACTTGTTGTGGTTGTTGTAGCCAGTGGCTTGCTTGTCGAAGAAGTAGTGGAAACCAACATTCACGGTCAGCTTGTCGGTAGCCTTCATGCCAGCGCCGAGAGCGAGGTAGGCAGGAATATCGTTAGCCACCTTGGTGCCGTCTTCATATTCACCGATAGCTTCTTTCAAACCCTTGTCGAAAGTTTGACCGAATGCTTCCATTTTGCCTTTGAGGGCTTGTTGAGCGTTAGCCACCACTGATTCGTATGGAGTACCAGCGTATTTTTCAGCCAATTTTGGGTTGAGCAGTTCCACGCCGTAATCCACAGCGAGCACTTCGGGCAAGTTACCGATACTTGGAGCCAAGTTCACCGACTTGTTCTTCATGCGAAGGCGAGTCTTGAACTCGTATTTAGCGGCGAAGTTGAAGCGGCCGGTCTTGAAGTCGATACCGATGAATGGGGTGAAGCCCTTACCGTTCTGGTCGCAGTTCAGTTCGATGTTGGCAGAATTTGGCTTGGTTTTGTCCACCATCATGCTCAAAGGCACACCGCTCACGGTGATGTCTTTCACATAGCCGTAGTAGTTGGCGATAGCGAGTACGCCGCGCACACCGGCAGCCACGGCAAGATTGTCGTTGAACTTGTAGGCGCCAGCCAAAGAGAGGCCCCAGAAGAATTGCTTGCCGCGCATGAAGCTGTTGTAAGAGTAGGCAGGGCTTTTAAACACTTGGCTCAAACCTGGGTCGTGAATGCCCAGAGGTGCCATCTGCTGGCTTGCTGCGTCGATGCCGGCTGCCAATTGGCTCACGCCGAGGGCTGTGTTGGCCACGATGCGCTCAAAAGAGCCAAGGCCGTTGTCGAATTCGCACTTGCCACCGCCGCCAGTGAGGGCGAGGTTGGCTTGGAGCGACCAGTTCTTGATATTATACGCGAATTGCACCGAAGGGATGATAGGTGCTGTGGCCTTACCCTTAAACTCACGCTCGGTGGTAGGGTTGTTGGTGTTGTAGGCGAATGGTGCGTATTCGTTTCTGATTGTACGTGTTTGGAATGCTGATTGGAAATTGATAGAGAGATGTGCGCCATCAGCGAGAAACGCCACACCGGCAGGGTTGCTGTAAACGCCGTCGATACCGATACTTGCCTCACGGCTCATCATACGGTTAAACGCCACGTTTTGGTTTGTGTTTGTGAGCAGGCCGCCAGCTTGCGCTGAGAGTGCCATAGCTGCTCCCAAACCAATCAAATAAATTTTCTTCATTTCGTAATATTTTGTGTTATTATTGGATTGCGGTTGCAAAATTACAACAAAAAATCCGATATAATGTCCAAAACCACAGATAAAATGGTAAAATTATCGCAATCCGTTAACTTATGTTACAATCTATCTTAATAACTGCAAAAAGCAACCTTTTTTAACAAGTCTACGAGTCTACGGGTCAACGGGTCAACGAGTTTTTTGTCGGACGAGTCGGACAGGTCTGACAAGTCGGACAAGTCGGACAGGGGATTTTTCGGAGATTCGAAAAATCGATATTTCGGTATTTTGAAAATTCGGTTGGACATTGGTTTGTTGGCTTTCGTTTTTTTTGTTACCTTTGCAGTAGGCATTTAAAGTTTTGCATCAATATGGCTGATGGAGAGCGGAGTGCGCACTGTGTGCTCCTGCTGCTTCGTGGCGTGAAGAATATAGGTATGATATCTCCCGATTATTTGTTGATCTTTCAATCCTGTGCTATGACGGTGATGGCGCTGATGGCACTGTTGCTGTTGTCTTCTCGCTTTTTCCAGCCACACACCACGCTCAACTACGAAAAATCGCGCTGGCTTCTTTTCACTGCCATGCTTCTTGCCGTGGTGCACTATCTGTTGCAGATATTTCTCGGCTTTCGTGCCGCAAGTGATGAGTTGGGCGCACTGGTCAATATGCTGTTCTATACGCCAGCCGTCTATCTGGTGTCGTATGCATCGCTCCGCATGGTGAGCGACCGTAAGCATAAACGGCTGTATATGCTTGTGGGCTTCGTGAGTGTGTCGCTGATATTGGTGTGTTTCGTGGTGGGCTATATCTATTATCGTAGCTTGAACATGCCGTTGGCATTGAGGTCTATGGCTGTGGTGTTCTACATTTCGGTTTTCTACTATGCCTTTTATCCTCTCCATGAACTTTTTCGTGTGAAGCAGTTGGTGGAAAACGAAACCGGTGGCGACATTCGCCAGTTCTTTATATATATGCGTGTGGGCATGGCGGTGCTATTTGTGATATGCATTACTGTGCCGTTTGTGATATTCTCTTTGAAGGTTCTTTCTATTTTCGGTCCAATCATCTTGGTGCTGCTGGTGTTGTACGTTTTGAGCTTTATCTCTTTCGGCTTCAATCTCACGCCTGTGAGCGACATCATCGACGAGGAATTAGACGACGATAAAGTCAATCCCAATTCAGAAGAAGAGGTTACTGAAGAGGCCAGTGCGCCAAACGCCACCCTTACCGAACAACAATGCAAGCAAATTCGCACCTCCATCGAACGCTGGCGCAAGGCGCAAGGCTACAGCCAGCCCGATGTGAACAGCACCAACCTTGCCGCTAAACTGCGTGTTCCGAAACGCCAACTTATTCTCTACCTTTCGGTGTACGAGGGAAAGACTTTCCGTGTGTGGCTCTCAGAGCTCCGCATCGAGGAGGCCAAGCGTATGCTGATTGAAGACGAAAACTACAAACTTGAGACCATAGCCTACGCCTGCGGTTTCAGCCATCGCAATTATTTACAAAACCGCTTCAAGGCCATCACTGGTTTCACGCCCCGCGAATGGCAAGAAAACCAGAAAAAAACTAAGGAGTAAAACCCCCATTTCGGAAAAAACCAAAAATAACCAATACATTTTTGCGATTTTACGGCGAATTGTCGCATTTTTAGCGATTTCGCTGTGGAACAAGTGTTTAGGTGTACGATTTCTATATAAGTTACACACCAAAAAACCCTTAATCGTACACCAAAGGGTAGGAATCTTATACTTTTTGTTAGGAGATTGCCATACATTTGCAGTACAATTTTCAACCGAATACGTATGAATACGATTGATATTTGCTCAGATTTTGATATAATGGCGATATGCTTTGGAGCCATAATAGTATGCATCCTTATAGGCTATGTGTGCTACAAAATTGACAAGCACAATCGCGAAAGGAAATGACTACTATAACAATTACAAGGTGCCCTAACAGTGGAAAAAAATATCACTAATATCACAGAATTACATGGCTTTGTGGGTGTGGAGGTTCGTAGAGGGTGAACCTCCACACTTTTTTCGTGCCCCAGCATTTATCCACTGAATCTATATTATATATATGTGAGGTGTGTGGGGGGTAAAAAGGGTAAAAAGAGGGGAATTTGTTCGGTGGTATTGAAAAATGTATTAACTTTGCACCCCAAAATGATTGTATATAACCACCTAAAAGATTGTATATAAAGAATGAACGATATTTTCAACACTATTAGTCAGGCTATCATCAACATAAGCGATTTTGTGTGTGGTGTGCCAGAATTTTTGCTGCTTATCGGTGGCGGTCTTTTCCTGTTTGTTTATTCGGGTGCGGTGTCGGTTCGCCGTTTGCCTTGGGCTATTCGCGAATTGCGAAAAAAGCAAGCCAACGATGGCGGTAAACAAGAGGGACAGATCAGTTCATTCCAGGCATTGATGAGCGCCATCGCTGCCACTGTGGGCTTGGGCAACATTGCCGGTGTGGCTATCGCTGTGGCTATTGGCGGTCCTGGCGTGGTGTTTTGGATGTGGGTGAGCGCCCTTGTGGGTATGACCACAAAGTTTTTTGAAGGTTCGCTCGCCATTATGTATCGTGGCAAAGACTCCGCTGGCGAAACGCAAGGCGGCACCATGTATATGATTACCGAGGGCTTGGGCAAGAAATGGCGACCACTTGCCATCGCATTCACCATCTTCGGTATGGTGGGCACGCTTTGCTTTATGCAAGCCAATCAGCTCACCGAGTCGATTATCACCGTTTCGGGCATCGCTCCTACATTCACCACCAAATTCATTATCGGTGTGGTGATGGCGGCGATTGTGGCGTTTGTGATTTTGGGCGGCATCGGCCGCATTGCCAAAGCCGCTTCACGCATTGTGCCCATCATGGTGGTGTTCTACTTCCTGATGGTGCTTGCAGTGGTGCTGCTCAATTTGAACCTTGTGCCAGCCGTGTTCACCTCCATTTTTGAGGGCGCATTCAGCCTCAAGGCAGGATTTGGCGCATTCGTGTTTGTGGCGCTCACAGGCGCAAAGCGTGCCGCATTCGTCAACGAGGCTGGTGTGGGTACCGCTTCGATGATGCACGGCGCGTCGAAAAACAATCAGCCCGTGCGTGAGGGCTTGATAGCGATGCTCGGTCCACTCATCGACTCAGGCATTGTGTGCACGCTCACCTCTATTCCCATTATCATGGCGAGCCATTCGGGCTTGGCGTTGGCCGACGATGCCGGACTGAGCAACGCTTTGGGCGCATTCGATATGCTGTTGCCTCATGTGGGGCTGTATCTGCTTATGGCAATCGTGTTTTTCTTCGCGTTCAGTACCATGTTCAGCTACAGCTACTACGGCTTGAAGTGTACCAACTACTTGTTTGGCGCAAAAAATGCGAAATACTATAACTACTACTATCTCGTGATGATTGTGGTGGCTGCCGTAATCAAACTCAACCTGCTGGTGGGCATCATGGACCTGGCATTTGCCGGCATGGCGGTGTGCACCATGTTCACCCTCATTCGCCTTGCTCCAAAGGTGAAGGAGCAAATGAAACTCTACTTCGCAGAGGAAGGCAAATAATGCCGCAGCCTGATGCAGATGCCATTTTTCCAGCATCTGCATCAAGCGAAAACTGCGAGGAAACCCCTTGATTTAGAAAAAATCCATTACCTTTGAAACCAAAATATACCGAACATGAATTATCAGCAAATATTAGAGGACGTATATCAGGAAATCAGACCATTTGAAAAAGATGGCAAGCAAGCCGACTATATTCCGGCCCTGGCACAAGTCGATCCCGACCAGTTTGGTGTGTATCTCAACATTCTCGGCGGCGAGCATTACAGCCTTGGGGCATACGATACGAAATTTTCCATTCAGAGTATATCGAAGGTGTTTTCATTGGCTATTGCCCTCAGCATCTTGGGTAAAGACCTGTGGACTCGCATCGGCAAAGAACCATCTGGCTCTGCCTTCAATTCGCTGGTGCAACTCGAATACGAGAGCGGCAAGCCCCGCAATCCGTTTATCAATGCCGGTGCCATCGTATTGGCAGATGTGCTGCTGTCGAATTTGGAGAATCCCGAAGAGTTTTTCATCAATTTTGTGCGGACACTGGCTGGCAACCCCGACATTCAGTATTCGCAGGAAGTGGCTGACTCGGAATTGAGTTGCAGTTACCTCAACGCCTCAATCGCCTATCTGCTCAAGCACCACGGCAACCTCGAAAACGATGTGGCAGATGTGCTGCACCTCTATTGCATGATGTGCTCTGTGGAGATGAGTTGCAAGGACTTGGCACAGGCGTTCACCGCCTTTGCGCGTAGCAACGAGCCGTTTTCGCACGCTGGCGTCAACCTCACCGTGTCGCGTGTGAAGCGTATCAACGCCATTATGCAGACTTGCGGCTTCTACGATGAGGCAGGGGAGTTTGCGTTTTTGGTGGGACTGCCCGGCAAGAGCGGCGTGGGCGGTGGCATCGTGGCGCTCTATCCCTCGAAATACACCATAGCCGTGTGGAGTCCACGCCTCAATGGCAGAGGCAACTCCATCATGGGTTTGAAAGCCCTTGAACTATTCACCACCCTCACCACCGAATCTATCTTCTAAAGAAGTTAGAAATTAGAGGATTTTGCTTGATTTTTGTTGAGGAAAACTTAAACAAAAATTGCACCATAACGTAGGGATATGTCTTTGGCGAGAGCACTGAAAAAGTTGGAAAATAGCGAATTTGGTGAAAATCTCGAATAGGCTTCAGCCGTTGGAAACGGCTTCCCACTACTTTTTCAGTGCTCTCTTTACGGCATATTCCTACAAGTTACAAATTCAAATTGAGCGAATCCTTGGCACAAAACTCCACCCATAACCATCAATTAATCACAAAACACACATTTTCAAAAAAATAGACACTCGGTTTTGTTTTTTTGAAAAAACAAACTAAATTTGCAAAATAACCAATTAATTTAAAACTTATGGAAAAGAACTCAACCACCAGGTATCATTATTGTAAAACGATAAAGAACCAATTAGATTTAACCAACTTCGCTAAAGAAATCAAATCAAACAATTTTTCATCAAAAGAAAAGCTTGAGATTATAATAGACTATGAAGGAGAACTAACTTTGCCTAATAGTTTAATTTTCAATCATCAAGATATAGAAATCAGAGGAAAAGGAAAAGAACTGACTACAATTTGTGTGAATGATGAATTTGATTTTACAGATGACTGCATAATTGGTGTGATGGGGAATCCCCCACATAATGGAGGCAAAGAACATCCTGTTGCGGTAAAGATTACAGACCTAACTATTAAAAGTAAAGTCAACCGCAGCATTTATGAGCAACAGGACAAACCAACAAAATTTGTACAAGGGTGTTTTGCAATAAAAATCTATTGTGCATCAAAAGTGGAATTTCACTCTATAAAAATTCATGTTGAAGACATTGCTTGTACAAATGTTGACATCCGAAAAGGTGAAAACATTAATATTTCAGATTGTGAATTTATCAACTATAACCGCCAGATGATGGGGGGTGTTATATGGCTTAGGGGAGATATTAAAAACGCAAATGTTCACAATAATGTTATTAGAAAGTATGGAAATGACGAAGCAATTGGTATTTGGAGCGTCAACAACTATATTGGCATAAGTGATGGTGCCCCTGAAATCAGAAAAGAGCATATTCATATCAATGGAAATGAATTTTACAATGAAATTGTTCCATATATTCCTAATACAGAAATTGAGACAATTGACGATTTCACTCCAGATGAAAACATGCCCAGTATTGATCTTCCAGACAGGATTGATACAGGCATAATAGGAGATTGGGATGGTGCTATTGATCGTTATTTAGTTATATTTACAAACCAAGACGACAATCTGGTCAAAACACAAGATGGGACCTCAATCGTACTTAGCAAAACTCCTGTTAGGCATATTGTGAAAGACGTTCATGTAAACGGCAACACTTTTCACATGAACGCCCCTGTAAAAATCACAGCCTCATTCGTTTTCGACACATACACAGAATATGAAGATATTAGCTTTAACGACAATTTGATGATTTATTCAAATTGGCAAAATGGGACATTTGATACAAAGAGCTTTTATGGCCCAATGGATGTGAGCGTTCTCTATGACGTTTGCTATGGAGAAGGTAATGAACTTGATGCGATAAACGCCTACTCAGGGTTCTGCAATAGCCCTGTAGAGGTATGTAGAAACATTTTCAAATCGAATTGTCATGTTAATGTATATGAAGATAACGAGTTCCATTCCTGTTTAAACATGGAAGGAACAAATGTCATATTCAATGACAACACTATTGAATACATATACAAAAACAATTACAGTTACCCTTTGGATTTTGCAAAAGCGGGCTATATCATGCTCTATGGCTCATCTAAAAGCTTTAATGTAATTGCCAACAGAAACTGGGCAAAAGGACTTATGGCTATAATGGTGGCCTCAAAAGAAAATCCAACAAATACAGCAGGATTCGTCCCAATAGAATCTGTATCACTTGAAGCGAAAGATAATCATTTTGAAGGCGACACTCGTATTTTTGCAAGAAATGTACAAAATGCCACATACAACTGTTGCAACAATTATATCAAAAGTGACTATGAGCTATGTCTTCTCGTTGAGCAAGCACAATATCAGTCAGTTACATTCTGTAACAATGTCGTAGCACGAAATATTATCAATCCGTCAAGAAACAAAATTGCTATTTACTATACACAAGGCACACCTTATCAGCGATGCCTTTTCGTAGCAACGGATAATACATTCAGATACGGTAGTGGAACGGACATTGCCGACACTAACAAAGAGTTTATATACTTTCCTCAAGCTAATGACACATTCTGTCTGTATGACACAGGCAACATCATTGAGTTTATTGATGATAGTGAATCAAACGATAGTATATAATACTACGAAAAACAACTTATTAGTTTAAAATTAAATATACATATTTATGAAAAAGACGATATTATTCTTGGCATTTATTATGGCTTTGATTTCGTTCGATGCTTTGGCTGGAGTAGATACGCTTTTATATGAAATCAATCCATCATTAACGCAAAGGGGGGTGCGTGTGCCAAACTGGAAAGAGACCAATCAATATATCAATCTTGGAATGCTGAAATATCAAGTAATAACCGATACAACAAAGCAGGAAACATTCGCCATTCTAAACCAAGTGGATACCGCACTGAAAGGAAGCGTAGTTATTCCGCAGTACATTCATTCAGAAGGCGGCAACGATTTGGAAGTGAAAGGCTTGGGGCTGTACGCATTTTATTTAGGGAGAGTTTCGGAAGTCACTCTTCCTGAAAGCGTAGAGTACATTGGCGATTGTGCCTTTTATCGCTGCTACGGATTAGAGAAGCTGAATATTCCAGAAAAAGTACACACAATCGGCAACTGGGCATTAGTTTACACAGCATTAGACTCAATTCGCTTTCCAGAAAACCTTGCAAAATTAGGAGAATTAAGATATGGTAATGCTCTCGATAATAAAAACCACTATCGCAACGTAAAATACATTTATTTTGGGAAGAACATCAAAGATATTAATACGAAAGTAGAAAGGGATGGCTATAGTGGCGGTGGTCGTTACCATGCTTATCCAGAGCTAATTGGACATTTTCCTGCATTAGAAACAATTGATGTGTCGCCAGACAATGAAGTGTATTATAGCAATGACGGCGTACTGTATGAAAAGGAAAAGAATGCTTTTTGCCTATATCCATGGGGTAAAAAAGACAAGATTTATCGGATGCCCGATAATGTAACATTGAAATATAACCCCAAATACAATGATTTGGATTGGTTTGGCGGAACTTGGACAGAGATATGGGGCACCAATTTACAAGTTATCAAACTGTCTGATGCAATTGATACACTCCAATTTGCATTTATTAAGCACTGTGAAAACTTAAAGACAGTAATTATGCCTCTAAACCTAAAATACTCCAGTCGTTTTTGTTTAGATCCGCTTGATAATACTTATTGTTCAACCCTGAGGTCGCTATATGCACAAAATCCCATTCCATGTGATTTTGATTATCACGAATATAAAGGGCAAATCTTAAAGTCATATTACAATGCCACATTATTTGTTCCCAGAGGCAGCCTCGAAGCCTACAAGGCTCACCCTGTTTGGAAACATATTGTTAAAGAAATAAAGGAATATGACACTATTGATTACAGCACCGATGACGACAGCTCGTTTGATGAACTTTATGCCGACAATGACCATGCAGTGATTGATGGCAACACCGTGAGAATTGTCAGCAACGACCACAAATCCCCTGCATATATCTACGATATGCAAGGCCGTGTGATTTTTGCTGGCACAAACAGAGAGTTCACTATCAATCGCAAAGGCATCTTCCTTTTGAGGTTCAATAACCTGTCAAAGAAATTCATCATTAGATAAATTAACCCAAACCAGTTATTTGGGCTTAATCAACATTAAAACAAATCCCCTCTGAAATGATTTTGGAGGGGATTCTATTTGAGGTTGAATCAAATCACCCAAATCCCCCTAGATATATCGGGTGAGCCATTTTTGAGTCCAATATGGTAGGGACTCGATATTTCGAAAGCACTGAAAAAGTAAAAAAAAGGATTGTTTTAAAGCCGTTGGAAACGGCTTACCACGACTTTTTCAGAGCTCTCGATATTTCGCGTCCGCTTCAAATAGGTATTAACCAGTATGTTATCACTATTATGGGCGTACGCGAAATGTTGCGTTTATACCGTGCTGTGTTACGATACCACGTTTTGTGGGGTGCCGTCGATGAAGGCTTTTACGTTGGCGACGAGGATGTTCATCAGGCGCACGCGTGCCTCGTCGCTTGCCCAGCCGATGTGTGGGGTGATGTGGCAGCCAGGCTGTGCCAGCAGTGGGTTGGTGGCTAACGGTGGCTCTTGGGTGAGCACATCCACGCCGGCTCCCATCAGATGGCCGCTTGCCAAAGCCTCAGCCAAAGCCTCCTCATCGACCAGCGGACCACGAGCGGTGTTGATAAGAATGGCACCACGCTTCATTTGCGCCAGCCGCTCGGCATTCACCAAACCCTTTGTGGAGGCGTTGAGCGGACAGTGGAGCGACACCACATCGCTGTTGGCGAACAGCGTGTCCATATCGGCTTTCTTAATGCCTTCAGGCAGCTGCTCCTGTACCTTGGAAGTGTAAGCCAGCACCTTCATGCCAAACGCCAAGGCAATTTGTGCCACTGCTTTGCCGATGTTGCCCAGTCCCACGATGCCCATCACTTTGCCGTCGAGTTCCATCACGGGCGTATTGATATAGGTGAAGTCCTGACATTCGCTCCATGCGCCACGGTGCGCCTCGGCGGTGTAGTGCTGCACGCTGTTGGTGATGTCGAGCAGGTGGGCAAACACGATTTGTGCCACCGAGCGGGTGCTGTAGGCAGGCACATTGGTCACCACCACGCCATGCTCGCGCGCCGCGTCGAGGTCGATGATATTGTAGCCTGTGGCAATCACGCCGATATATTTGAGGTGGGGGAGTGCTTCAATCACGTCGCGGCTCATCACCACCTTGTTGGTGAGAATGATTTGCGCGTCGGCAGCGCGTGCTATCACTTGCTGGGGCGCAGTGCGGTCGTACACAGTGCATTGACCCAATGCTTCGAGCGGTGCCCAGCTCAGGTCGCCAGGATTTCCGGCAAAGCCGTCGAGCACCACGATTTTCATTTTTTCGTTCATTTCACTACGGTTTTTTGGTTAGAGCAAAGTTAGTGCTTTTCGCACATTTGTGCAAGCGAAATCCGAGGGCGGCGAATGGTGATAATTGCTTTGATTGAGAGCGAGAAAGGGGCTATCTTGGCGCGTGAAATGGGCAGAAAAATGTTTTTAGGTGAATTTCGGGAGCAATTTGTTTTCAACTCCAAGTTTTTGTTGTATATTTGCAGTCTGTAAACTCTCTCCTAATTGGACGGGAGCGTTTTTTGGTGTAAATAAAACAACAAACAAAATAATAACAAATTTTACACATGCAAACTAAAGGTTTTATTAAAGTTATAACCGGTTTCTTGGTATTGATTTGCTTGTTCTACATGTCGTTTACTTTCGTGGCTAACCACTACGAAGACAAGGCAGTGGAGGCAGCCGTTAAGGTGGCTGGCAAGATTGACCACAGCGACAAGAAGTACAATGATGCCTACAACGGTTATATTGACTCTCTTTCAAAAGAGAAGGTTTGGCTGGGATACTACACATTGCAAGACGTTCGCGAAAAGCAACTCGGTCTCGGCCTCGACTTGAAGGGTGGTATGACTGCCACTCTCGAACTCTCAGTTCCCGACATCCTCGTTGAATTGTCAGACAAGAACGAAACTGAGAAGTTTAAAAAGGCTATTGAAGCATCAAAAGGTAGCAAAGACCCAGTGCACGCATTCTGCGAAGCTTTCAAGAGCAACGGCGGCAGCAACTGGCAATCTATCTTCGGTGAAAAGGTGGCTAAGATTAAGGAGAATCCTTCAATGTCAGACAATGAGGTTGAAAACGTCCTCAAGGCTGAAGTGAAGGCTCAGGTGAAGAACACGCTCAACGTGCTCGCTACCCGTATTCAAAAGATGGGTATCACTCAACCTAACTTCCAAGAGCTTGCCAACAGCAACCGCATTCTCGTTGAACTTCCAGGTGTGAAGGACCGCGAGCGTGTGAAGAAGATGCTCCAGCAAACTGCAAACCTCGAATTCTATCAAACTTACAAATACAGCGAAATCGCTAACGACTTCCAAAAGTTTATGGCTGCCGCTTCTGGCAAGAAAACTGAGGAATCAAAGGCTGCCGCTGCCGACTCAGCAAACGCTCAAGCCGCTGCCGACTCTGCTAAGAAAGAAGCAGAACCTAAGGTGGCTGAAACCAAGAAGGTGGCTGCTGGCGATTTCGACATCACCAAGGCTCTCCAAATCACCGGCAATGGCTGTGTGGTAGGTTATGCTAAGGAAAAAGACAAAGCTGCTATCGACGAAGCTATCGCACGCTACGGTGTGATTCGCAACGACCTCAAGCTCTGCTGGGACGTAAAGGCTCAGGACAATGGCTATGTGGCTCTCATTGCGTTGAAGACTGTGAACGGCCGTCCTTCAATGACTGGCGACGTGGTGGTAGATGCTGACACTCGTTTCGAACAACTCAAGGGTCAAGCTGTGACCATGAAGATGAACGACGAGGGCGCTCGCCAATGGTCACGCCTCACTGGCGCTAACATTGGCCGTCAAGTGGCTGTTGTGCTCGATGATGTGGTTTACTCTTATCCAAACGTGAACCAACAAATCGATGGTGGCGACACCGAAATCACTGGTAACTTCTCTGTGGAAGAGGCTACCGACTTGGCAAACGTGCTCAAATCTGGTAAGATGGTGGCACGTCCTAACATCATCAGCGAACGTGTGATTGGTCCATCACTTGGTGAGGAATCAATCAAGAGTGGTGTGGTATCATTCGTTATCGCTCTCGTTCTCTTGATGGCTATGATGATGATGGTTTACGGCGTGAAGGCTGGTAACATCGCCAACCTCGGCTTGATTCTCAACCTCTTCTTCATCATCGGTGTGCTTGCATCGTTCCAAACCGTGCTCACCCTTCCTGGTATCGCCGGTATCGTGCTTACCCTCGGTATGGCTGTGGATGCCAACGTGCTTATCTTCGAGCGTTGTAAGGAAGAGCTCCGCAATGGTAAGAACTTGAAGGCTGCTGTTGCCGACGGTTACAAGAACGCATTCTCTGCAATCTTCGACGGTAACCTCACATCTATCATCACTGGTGCTATCTTGGCTGCTCAATGTACTGGTCCAGTACACGGCTTCGCTATCACCCTCATCGTGGGTATCTGCTGTTCATTCTTCACTGCCGTGTTTGTAACACGCCTCGTGCTCGAAAACTTCTTGAACAAAAACCGCTTCGGTTTTGGCACAATGACATTCACCACCAACATGGTGAAGAACTTCTTGCAAAACACCAAGTTCGACTTCGTGAGCAAGCGTGGCAAAACTTCAGTTGTGGTTCTCGTGGTTGCAGCTGTTATCATCGCAATGTTCTTTATCCGTCCATTGAACCTCGGTATCGACTTCTCTGGTGGTCGTAACTATATCGTGAAGTTTGAAAAGGCAGTTAATGCCAACGAACTCGACAAGCTTGTGAAGGCAGAATTTGGCGGCGATGTCACTTCTTCTGTAATCACTATCGATAACGACCAAACCGTGCGTGTTTCTACCAACTACAAGGTGAAAGAAAACACCGCTAAGGTCGATGAAGAAATTCAAGGTATGCTCTTCAAGGTATTCAAACCATACCTCGGCAACTTGACTGAAGCACAATTTAGCAACAACACCGGCACAGAAGGTGATGCAAGCAAACTCGGTATCGTGTCCGTGGATGCTGTAGGTCCTTCTATCGCTGATGATATGACCCGCGAAGCTGTTTGGGCTGTGTTCTGGTCACTCGTCGCAATGGCACTCTACATCTTGTTGCGTTTCCGCAACTGGGCGTTCTCACTCGGTGCTGTTTCGGCTGTGGCTCTCACCTCGTTCATCGTAATCGGTTTCTTCACTCTCCACGGCTTGCTCCCATTCTCTATGGAAGTTGACCAAACCTTCATTGCGGCAATCCTTACCGTAATCGGTTACCAAATCAACGATACCGTGGTGGTATTCGACCGTGTGCGTGAATATCGTCAACTCTTCCCAAAACAGGATTTGAAGATTACATTCAACAATGCGTTGAATAGCACATTGAGCCGTACAATGATGACCTCACTCAGTACATTGCTCGTGCTCGTGGTTATCTTCTTGTTCGGCGGTGAATCAATTCGTGCATTCAACTTCGCAATGATTCTCGGTGTGGTATTCGGTACTTGCGCATCACTCTTCGTGGCAGCTCCTACCGCTTACGCATTGATCCAACGTAGCGAACGTAAAGCCAAATAAATTGAAGCCAACAGAAAGTAAATAATAAAACGACTTCGATATAAATCTGAAATCGGCTGCGCCAATCAAGGCGTGGCCGATTTTCAGTTTGTTTTGAAGTCAACGAGTCAACGAGTCAACGAGTATAGGATATAGAGGCTGAAATTAAATTTTATTTGGTGTAAATTGGGTTTTAATGGATTAAATCGGTGTGTTTTTTTTCATCATGGTGGAATGAAACTACTCGTTGACCTGTTGACTTGTAGACCTGTAGACTTTTATAATGACTTTTTTAGTGAAAAATACCTAAAAGTAGGTATTGAAAAATTGGTGAATTTGTTGTTATTTTGCACCTTGGAAAATTAGGCGTAAGGCTTACTTTTTTGCGGTTGCCGCTGATGCACTTTTTTATGCTTATGGTGGCGCGCGAAACGGAGGCTATATAATATATAAGGTGTTATGACATTAGATGAATTGAAAATTGGCCAATCGGCCATTATTACTAAGGTGGGAGGTGACGGCGCACTCCGTCAGCACTTCCTTGATATGGGCGTGATTCCTGGCAGCGAACTCACTTTGGTGAAATTCGCACCGATGGGCGACCCGATGCAACTTCTTATCCACGGCTACGAACTGACGCTACGCAAGGACGATGCGGCGAAAATCGACATCGACATTTGCCCCACATGCTCAGGCGGTGAGCCACATCAGTCTGCCGAACAGCCCTTGGCACGCACAGAGCACCCCGGTTTGGGCGAGGAAGGCCGCTACCATACCGAAAGCGAGGAAAATCCAGCCCCCATTACTGGTAAAATCACTTTCGCACTTGTGGGTAATCAAAACTGTGGCAAGACCACGCTGTTTAATGCGCTCACTGGTTCGAATCAGCATGTGGGTAATTTTCCGGGCGTGACCGTCGACCGCAAGTCGGGCGTTATCAAAGGACACCCCGATACCGAGGTGGTGGACCTGCCAGGCATTTATTCGCTTTCGCCTTACACGAGCGAGGAAATAGTGTCGCGCCAGTTCATTTTCAATTCCAAGCCACAGGGCATCATCAACATTGTGGACGCCACCAACATTGAGCGCAATCTGTATCTGACCATGCAACTTATGGAATTGGGCATACCTATGGTGCTTGCTCTGAATATGATGGATGAGGTGCGCAACAATGGTGGCACTATCGACATCAATGAACTTGAAACCAGCCTCGGAATACCAGTTGTGCCGATTTCGGCGGCCAAAAACGAAGGAGTGGAGGAACTGGTGGATCACGCCATACATGTGGCACGCTACCAAGAGGGACCACGTCGTGCCGACTTCTGTAACCCTACCGACCATGGAGGTGCCGTGCACCGTTGCATTCACGCCGTGATTCACCTGATTGAAGACCATGCGCAGGCGGCAGGCATACCGCTGCGTTTTGCGGCGTGCAAGGTGGTGGAAGGCGATGCGAGAGTGATTGAAGCGCTTCACCTGACCGATAATGAACGCGACACCATCGACCACATTTTGAAACAACTCGAAGCCGAGCGTTGCCTCGACCCTGCCGCTTCAATGGCAGATATGAGATATTCCTACATTAAGCGAATTTGCGGTCGCTCGGTGGTGAAACCAGTTGAAAGTGTGGAGCATAAGCGCAGCCGTCGAATCGATGAGGTGCTCACTGGTCGCTGGACCGCTATACCGGCATTCCTGCTGTTTATGTGCTTGATGTTCTGGCTCACATTTGATGTGATAGGCGGCACCATGCAAGAATGGCTCGACGAGGGCATTCAGTGGATTACGGCGCAAACCGATGCCTTGCTCCAATCGTGGAATGTGAGCGATGTGGTGCACGCGCTGATTATCGACGGTGTGTTTAGTGGTGTGGGTGCCGTGGTGAGCTTCATTCCTATCATTCTCACGCTGTTTTTCTTCCTCTCCATACTGGAAGATAGCGGATATATGGCGCGTATTGCGTTTGTCACCGACAAGTCGCTTCGCCGCATCGGACTTTCAGGCCGCTCCATTGTGCCATTGCTGATGGGATTTGGCTGCTCGGTGCCAAGTGTGATGGCAAGCCGCACACTGCCGTCGGCACGCGACCGTCAACTCACCGTTATGCTCACGCCATTTATGAGTTGCACGGCAAAGTTACCGATTTATGCATTCTTCACCCAACTGTTTTTCCCGAATAATGGTGCGCTTGTGATGATTTCGCTCTATCTGTTGGGCATTCTGATGGCTATTATTGTGGCATTGGTGCTGAAAAACACCATCTATCGTGGCGAGCCTGTGCCATTTGTGATGGAACTGCCAAACTACCGCATACCTACGGCAGTGAGCGTGCTGCGCCTGATTTGGGATAAGGGTAAAGACTTCATGCAGAGGGCTTTCTCTGTGATATTCATCGCCACCATCGTGGTGTGGTTCTTGCAATCGTTCGACTTCCACCTCTCGCTTGTGACTGATCCGCAAAACAGCATCTTGGCAAGCGTGGCAAGCGTGATAAGTCCAATCTTCGAACCACTCGGATTTGCCGACTGGCGCATCACCACCTCGCTCATTTCGGGCTTTATGGCGAAGGAGAGTGTGGTGTCAACCCTCACCGTGCTGTTTGGCAGCGGCGTGTCGATTTCCTCGGTTCTCGGTGTGGCATCAGCCTACGCCCTGCTTGTGTTCTGCTTGCTCTATACCCCATGTGTGGCAACTATCGCCACCGTGCGCCACGAGTTGGGCAACCGTCACGCCTGGGCGATGGTCGTATGGCAATGCGCCGTGGCATGGCTCGTGGCGTTTGCCGTCAAGCTCCTGCTGGAGTGCTTTATGTAGAGAAGTTAGATATTAGAAGTTAGAAGTTAGAAAATCGGAGTTCTCGGAGCTCTCCGAGTTCTCCGAGTTCAGTGGATTTTGAAGCAATGAACATACAAAGTTGGATTATATTGATATTGGTGTTGCTGGCAGTGGGGCTGTCGGTGCGGCGCGTGTGGAGAAATCAAAAGTCGGGCAAAGGCTCCTGCTCTTGCTGCGACAAAGCCTCCACCTGCCAACTCCGCCACCAAAAGTTCCACAAACCACCCCACAACTGCTAAGCCCCACCACCCACAATAAAAATCACCGCTTTTCACCAAAAATCCCTTGAAAAGTTGTGAAATCCACCACAAAAATCTCTTGAAAAGTTGTAAAAACAGCTTTGAAAATCCCTTGAAAAGTTGTAAAAAAACAATTTATTATAGACTTAATGCATTGAAAATTAATGGTGTATCTATTTTGAAATAACTGTTGCGTTTTTCTTGTGGAATTTCGTGGTTTCTTTTCTAAGAGATGAGGCTAATTGTGAATGTATATGAAAGTGTGAGAAAAAATTCGGATTTTCTTGTTTTGATGAGGAAAAATGGCGATATTTGCACACTTTGGTTTGCTGGCTTAACTGCAAACCGTGTTTTGACCAAAAATATAATGTTTTTAATATAAAATATGAGAAAGTTCTTTTTTGCTTTAGTTGCAACATTGTTGACAGCCACTCAGTTGCTGGCTGTTCCTGCAACACCTTATCCTGTGAAAGTTACTCAACCCGACGGTCGTGAACTCACCGTGCGTTTGAATGGTGATGAATTTTACCACTTCTACACTACAGAAGATGGCTACACCATTGTGAAGAACGAGATGGGCTTCTTCACCTACGCTCAGCGTGCTGAAGGCAAGCTGGAGCCTACCGCTATGGTGGCCCGCAACATCAGCGAGCGTTCAGAAGCCGACAATCTGTATCTCAGCACCGTGGCAAAGGGTATGATCGACAAGACTGAAGTGGCTGTTGCCAAGTCGGCTAAAGTGAAACGTGACGCTGCTCCAAAGGCACGTATCGACTACAGCAAGTTCCGTGGTTTGATTCTCTTGGTGCAATTCAACGACTATTCTTTCTCTCGCTCCGATGCTAACCAGTTATACACCGATATGATCAACAAGAAAGGTTATACCGGTTTCACCAACCCCGACGGCTCAGCAGCCACATGGGGCAAGTTCACGGGTAGTGTATGCGACTACTACGAAGAAAACAGTATGGGTCAGTTCACCCCCTCTTTCGATGTGATTGGCCCTATCACCGTGCCTTACTCAATCAAAAACTCAAAAAATACACAAACTGCGCTGATGCGTAACGCCCTCGACCAAGCAGTGAAGACTTACGGCGTGAACGTGACTGATTACGACTGCGATGGCGACGGCTATGTGGACATGTTCTATATGATTTTTGCAGGTGTTGGCGCTAACACTGGTGAAGCCGACGACCACATCTGGCCTCACAAGTCATCCATCTACTTCAGCCGCTGGCGCACTTATGCTTGCTCTTGCGAATACTATTCAGAAAAGAACGGCATTCTTGACGGTATCGGCACCATCTGCCACGAGTTTTCTCACGTGCTCGGTTTGCCCGACCTTTACGATACAGACTATGAAGGCTCAGGTGGCCAGGCGCAACATCCTGGTGACTGGGAAATCATGTCGGGCGGTAGCTACAACAACTACGGCCGCACTCCTGCCGCTTATTCAGCTTACGACCGCTACGCTTTGGGCTTCGCCAAGCCAACCGTTATCAAGGCAGCTGGCGAATACCAGCTTCAAGCATTGGGCGAAAGCAATCAAATTATGATGATTAAGTCGCCTTTGAATAAAGAATTCTTTTTGCTCGAAAACCGTCAGCAAACACGTTGGGACGCACACGTTCCAGGCACTGGCTTGCTGGTGGCTCGCGTCGACTCTTCAAACGTGAGCGTGTGGAGTGGCAACTCTGTGAACAACAACCCTGCTCGCCTCTACTACGAACTGCTTCGCGCAGGCCGTGTGATGACTGGTGAAGGTGATGCAAGCGATCCATTCCCTGGCACTCGTGGCATCCCTATGATTACCAACGACACCGAGGCTAACCTCAAGACCTTCAATGGCACCCGCAACCCATGGAACATTGCCGGTATTCAAGAAGAGGATGGTGTGATTTCATTCCGTGTGCTTCCTGACGGCGGCATCGTGGCTGATGTGGAAGACTTCGAGGCTATGCCTGTGACTGCAACAAGTGGTTCAAAGGACAATGAAGGTAAATACACAAGCTGGACATTCACCAAGTGTAACGTGGCAGCCCCAGGCTCGGCCACTAAGGCTGACGGCACACACTCTGTGCAGATGAAACTCCCAAGCCAAATGACCAGTGGGGTCACTTATTACGATGCTTATCAAGTGAGCGCAAAGGTGTTTAACCCAAGTTCTACTGTAGCAAAGTTTGCGTTGACCGTTTCAAAGGACAATGGTACAACTTGGACCCCAGTGAAATTCATGAACGAAACTTCACAAACCGTAAAGGCAAAGACTACTATCACCCTCTACTGGCCAGTGAACATTTCACGCAGCGACGCAGTGATGTATCGCATCGCTATGGTATCGGGTAGCAAGACTGCCGCATCATTTGTTGATAACGTATCAATCTACTACACCGAAAAGGGACAGCAAACCTCTCTCCCAGGCGACATCAACAGCGACGGTGAAGTGAACGTGAGCGACGTTACAGCCCTTATCAACAAGATTCTCGGCACAAGCGACTATTCCGACGCAGTGTGCGACATCAATGGCGACGGCGAAATTAACGTGAGCGACGTTACAGCTCTTATCAACCAGATTTTGAAATAATCGCAACATTCTTAAACCCAAGTCCGTCAGCGATGACGGGTTTGGGTTTAAATATATAAAAACCAAAATATTTGATTAACCAACAATGAAGAAATTTGCTCTGCTGCTTATCTGCCTGATGGCGATGTTTCGCGCGTCGGCAGTGCCAGCATACCCCTATCCAGTGACTGTTACACAGCCCGATGGCACCACGCTCGTGATTCAAGGCCACGGTGACGAGTTTTATCACTTCACCACCACAGCTGATGGTTACACCATTGTAAAGAACGATGCCGGCTACTACGTGTACGCACAGTTGCAGAACAATCGTTTGACCCCCACCGACCGCATCGCCCGCAACCAAGCGGAGCGTACTGCCAATGATGTATCGTTCCTCGAAGCCACAGGAAAAATGCTGATTGAAAAGGCTAACAACGAAGGCGCGCGCAAGGCACGCCGCAAAGTGGCAACTAAAGAGAGCGACAGTTACTACAAGAATTTCCGTGGACTGGTGATTCTTATCAACTTCTCAGACAGGAAATTTTCACGCTCCGATGCCCACTCTGTGTACGACCACATGTTCAACGACGAGAACTATAAAGGCTACACCAACGAAAACGGCACAAGTAATCGCTACGGTTCAATGTTTATCGGCGGCGTGCGCGACTATTTCAGCCAAAACAGTATGGGCAAGTTCGCCCCACAGTTTGATGTGGTAGGTCCTGTGGAAGTGGATATGAAGAGCACCGAAGTGAATGGTTCTGACAGAGCATGGGTTGTGTTTGCTGAGGCTATCGCCAACCTCAGCTCCACCGTCGATTTCAGCAAGTATGATGCCGACGGCGATGGAGTTGTGGACATGATGTACTTCATTGTGGCTGGTTATGGTGCAAATTATAGCGGCAACAGCGGCGCATATTTGTGGCCACACAAATGGTCGCTTGAATATGTGGATATTCCAAGATACAATGGAAAGCGAATGGGCAAATATGCTTGCTCTGTTGAACTTTACGGTTGGGAGGCGAACCAGCAAACAATTCTTGATGGCATCGGCACCGTATGCCACGAATTTTCGCATGTGCTCGGCTTGCCTGACGAATACGACACCGACTATGATGCTGGCGGTCAAAGCCACGACCCAGGCCAATGGAGTGTGATGGCTGGCGGCAGTTATTCTCAACTTGGTCGCTTGCCTGTGGGCTATTCAGCTTTCCAGCGTTATGCCTCTGGCTTCCTCACTCCAAAAGTGATTACTCAAACAGGCAAATTAGAGTTGAAGCCGATGCAGGAGAATAATGAGGCTTATATGCTGAAAACTCCGGTGGATAATGAGTTCTTCTTGCTCGAAAACCGTCAGAAGACTGGTTGGGACGTTATGTTGCCCGGTCATGGTATGCTGGTGTTCCGTGTCGATTCCACTGATGTGAGCGTATGGCAAACCAATAGGGTGAACGCCAGCCCAACGCACAACTACTACGAGTTGCTCCGTGCCGGCAACAGCACATCGGGCGCACAAACCTCCGACCCATTCCCCGGCACATCAAATATAATGACGCTCAACAACACCACCTCGCCAAGCCTTTGCACTTGGAATGGCACTTACAACACTTTCGGCTTGTCGGAAATCACCGAAACCAATGGTGTGATTACTTTCAAGGTGAACAAGGAAGGCGATATTGCTCAAATGAAGGAAGATTTTGAAACCATGGGCACCACCAGTGCCAGTGGTGCTAAAGGTGTGCGTGGACGCTTCTGCTCTTGGAACTTCACCAAGTGTGGCGTTACGGCTCCAAGCAGCGCGTCGGCTTGCGACGGCACCTATTCTGTGGCGATGAAGAAACCAAGTGTGATAGCCACAGCCGAGCCTCTCTCGGTGGTTCCATTTATGGTGGCGGTTCACTTCTTCAACCCTTCCACAACGGCTGCGAAGTTTAAGGTGCAATACAGCCTCGACGGCACCACTTGGGAAGACCTTGGCGAAGCTTCAGTTGCAGCAAAGGAAGATGTGAACGAATCGTTTAAGATTAAATCGCTTTCAGGTCCAGCCTACTATCGCGTGTATCAAGTGGGTGGCAGCACCACCGCTAAGGTGTATGTTGATAACATCGTGTTCACCTATTATAAGGAAGAAGGTGGTGTGGAAGGCGACATCAACGGCGATGGCACAGTGGATGTGAGCGACGTTACCGCCCTTATCAACAAGATTCTCGGCACAAGCGACTACGCCGACGAAGTGTGCGACATCAATGGCGACGGCGAGATTAACGTGAGCGACGTTACTCAACTCATCAACCAGATTCTCCAATAATCACCACATATAAGATTATCCGACAAAGGGAAGCCCCAATCAGGCTTCCCTTTGTCGTTATCTGTGGAAAAGTCTTGGGGATAGATTATGCATTGTTGCCGAATCGTGAATGTAATCAAAAACAAAAACA
>OQVZ01000196.1_pt1 | contig 22576 bp, 18 predicted proteins | sample 1691571 | NCBI WGS metagenome assembly OQVZ01 (sample SAMN03418261, study PRJEB22391) | human gut metagenome | biome: human-gut; feature: organic feature; material: feces | host: Homo sapiens | place: Tanzania | collected 2013-01
AAGAACAAATGTAAGGAATGCGGTGGCGACGGAATCGTGAAGGGCGAGGAACTCGTAGAAATCAATATTCCTGCAGGTGTCGACAACGATATGGTTGTTACCGTTGAAGGAAAGGGTAACCAAGGCAAGCACAATGGTCTCTACGGAAACCTACAGGTAATGGTAAGCGTAGAAAAGAACGATGATTTCGAGCGTGTTGGTCAGGACTTATACCATAATCTTGTTCTTGACTTTGCAACTGCCACTTTGGGTGGCGAGGTAGAAGTCCCTACCTTGGATGGCAAGACGAAGATCAAAATAGAACCTGGCACACAACCTGGCAAACAGATCCGTTTGCGTGGCAAAGGTATGCCGGCTATTAAGGGATATGGTTATGGCCGTGGTGATATTATCGTCAATATTACCGTTTTCGTACCTACCTCTCTGACCAAGGAAGAAAAGGATCTTGTTGTGAAATTCAAAGAATGCGATAATTTCAAAGCAGATAATGCAGAGAAGAAATCTCTCTTTGAAAGTTTCAAGAATCTCTTTAAAAAATAAACAGTAAAGAGCAATCCCCGAAGAGGGCGAACTATCTTCGAAAGAACGGTTCGCTCTTTTCGGGGATTATCTGTATATATAATAAGGTATAACATATAATATGAATTATCAAGAAACTGTTGAATATCTTTTCACCAGCACGCCGGTTTTTGAAAAGATTGGAGCCAAGGCATACAAACCTGGGCTTGACACGATGTATAAAATGGATGAACACTTCGGCCATCCTCATAAGCAATATAAATGTATCCACATTGCAGGAACCAACGGCAAAGGTTCATCATCCCATACCCTTGCTGCAATCCTGCAGAGCCAGGGCTATAAGGTCGGCCTGTTCACATCTCCACATCTTGTAGATTTCAGAGAACGCATTCGCGTAAATGGTGAAATGGTAAGCGAAGAGTATGTAATCGACTTTGTAGAAAACAACCGGAAATTCTTCGAACCGCTACATCCTTCGTTCTTTGAACTGACCACCATGATGGCATTTCAGTATTTTGCAGAACAAAAGGTAGACTTTGCCGTCATCGAAGTTGGATTGGGAGGAAGACTGGATAGTACCAACATCATCACTCCTATCCTATCCGTTATCACGAACATCAGTTTTGACCACACCCAATTCCTCGGGAATACACTCGGCGAGATTGCAGGCGAAAAGGCGGGTATCATCAAGCCACAGATTCCTGTCGTTATTGGCGAATGGAACGAAGAGACCCAACCTGTATTCATCAAGAAAGCCCATGAGCAGAATTCTCCTATCCATTTTGCACATGCAACTGACGCAGACATGAACTTCGAACTGAAAGGCAACTATCAGAAAAAGAACTACTGCACCATATCCACAGCCGTAGAATGCCTGAAGGAAGAAGGAATAGAAATCAAAGATGAAAGCATAAAGAACGGCTTCGAACATGTATGCGAGCTGACAGGCTTACGTGGCAGATGGGAAAAACTCAACGAGCACCCTCTCACCATCTGTGATACGGGACATAACCTTGCCGGATGGGAATATCTGGAACCTCAGATTGCATCCGTCAAAGCCGATACGAAACATATTGTCTTCGGAATGGTTGACGACAAAGATGTAGAGCATGTAATGGGACTATTAGAAAAGTTGCCAAAAGAAAGCACGATTTTCTATTGGACACAGCCATCAACAAAAAGAGCGATACCGGTAGACAAATTATACGGATACGCACAAAAGCACGGCTTGAACGGAACATGCTATCAAACTATCGCACAGGCATTTAACAAAGCAAAAGCAAACGCAAAAAAAGATGATTTTATCTTTATTGGCGGATCAAGTTACGTCGTTGCCGATTTGCTATCAGAATCATTTTAGGATTTTTTAAATCAAAAAGTTCATAAAATATTTGTAATACTCATTTTTTTTTAGTTACTTTGCAGTACATTACTTAAACCAAAGTAAGGTAACTAAAAAAAGTGAGATATTATGAATACAGAACCAGCAAATAAGTGTGGTTTGAAAAGAGAAGATTTTCAGACCACAGTGAATGGCAAGAAGACTGATCTCTTCGTGTTAAGAAACAAGCAAGGCAACGAAGTTGCAGTGACTAACTATGGTGGAGCAGTCGTAGCCATCATGATGCCTGACAAGGATGGCAACTATGCCAACCTCATCCAGGGTCATGACAACATACAGGACGTCATCAACTCACCAGAGCCATTCTTGAGTGTGCTCATCGGTCGTTATGGCAACCGTATTAAAGAAGGCAAGTTCATACTTCACGGCAAGGAGTATCACTTGGCATGCAACGATGGTCCCAACCACCTGCATGGTGGACCTACAGGTTTCCACACCAAGGTTTGGGATGCAACCCGCATGAGTGATAGCGCTGTCGTATTGAAATACACAAGCCCTTATGGTGAAGAAGGCTTCACTGGTGAGTTGACAGTTTGGGTAGCTTACACATTGACCGACGACAATGAGTTCGTTATCAAGTATCAGGCTACAACCAACAAGACAACCATCTGCAACCTGACACATCACGCTTTCTTCTCAATCCAAGGTATTGCTAATCCTACCCCAACAGTTGACAATATCATCTGTGAGGTGAACGCAAACTACTATCTCCCTATCGATGAGTATTCTATCCCTACAGGTGAGATTTTGAAGGTTGAGGGCACACCATTCGATTTCCGTACACCAAAGCCAATTGGTCAGGACATCAATGCAGACAACGAGCAGATCAAGAATGGTCAGGGCTATGACCACAACTATGTATTGAACAAGACAGAAGAAGGTGAGTTGAGTTTCGCTGCCCGTATAAAAGACCCTGTAAGCTGCCGTACCATGGAGGTTTATACCACAGAACCAGGTTTGCAGATGTACACAGGTAATTTCCTTGCAGGTATCTCAGGACAGTTTGGTGCAACATTCCCACGTCGCAGTGCAGTCTGCTTCGAGGCACAGAAGTTCCCAGACACTCCAAATCACACCTATTTCCCAAGTTGCAGATTAAATCCGGGTGAAACATACACCCAGAAGACAATCTATAAGTTTGGAATTGACAAATAAATCAGAATAAATCATGGAGCAAGTACTCTAAACAGCACTTGCTCCATTTTCGCGCTTGAATGACAAAATCTATCCAGCGCGACAACAATCTTAAAGAGAAGTCTTAACGTCTTTAAAGAAGAAACAACCTCTTAGAAGAAAAGAGTAGCAACCTCTTTACCATAAAAGAGAATTAATAACCTCTTCAAAAAGAGTATAAACAAGCTTTTCGCAAATAATAATAACAAATAACAATATCAACTATCAAAAAAAATGGAAAACCAAAGTAAAAATGGCAATATCATCGCCATTATCACGATGATGTTCCTCTACGCCATGATTTCGTTCGTAACGAATTTGGCTGCTCCTATCGGAGTTATTTGGAAAAATGTATTCGCTGACAGCGGAAGTGCTAACATGATCGGTATGTTGGGTAACGCCATGAACTTCTTGGCTTACCTCTTCATGGGTATCCCTGCAGGTAAGTTGCTCACCAAGATCGGTTACAAGAAGACAGCCCTCACCGGTATCGCTACCGGATTCGTAGGCGTGCTCATCCAGTTCCTTTCCGGTAAGTTCGGTGCCGACATCTCAGGCTTCGCCGTTTACCTCTTCGGTGCGTTCATCTCAGGTTTCGCAGTTTGTATTTTGAATACTGTTGTAAACCCAATGTTGAACCTCATCGGTGGTGGTGGTAACCGCGGTAACCAGTTGAACCTCATCGGTGGTACATTGAACAGTTTATCCGGAACTTTAACCCCAATGCTCGTAGGTGCCCTTATCGGTACTGTTACTGCTAATACCAAAATGGTAGATGTGAACCTCGTACTTTACATTGCCCTTGCCGTATTCGCAGCAGCATTCGTTATCTTGAACTTCATCCCTATCCAGGATCCAGAGATGGGTAAGACTACAGACAAGACTGTATTCGAGCATTCACCATGGGCTTTCCGCCACTTCAACCTCGGCGTTATCGCAATCTTCGTTTATGTAGGTGTTGAGGTAGGCATTCCTGGAACATTGAACTTCTACATTTCTGATACAACAGCAAATGGTGGTGGTTTCATCAATGGTACAGCCTTGGCAAATGCAGCAGCTATCGGTGGTTTCGTTGCAGGTACATACTGGCTTCTGATGCTGGTTGGTCGTCTTTGCTCCAGTTTTATTGCTGACAAGGTATCTAGCCGCATGATGATGATGATTGCCAATGGTGCAGGTATGATCTTTATCGTCCTCGCCGTACTTCTCGGCAAGTCAACAACAGTAGAAATGCCTGTATTTACAGGTACATCATTCCAGATGGTAACAGTGCCTATCGCTGCCATGTTCCTGGTACTCTGCGGTCTCTGCACTTCTATCATGTGGTCTTCTATCTTCAACCTCGCTACTGAGGGTCTTGGCAAGTATACAGCCCAGGCTTCCGGTATCTTCATGATGATGGTAGTAGGTGGCGGATTGATGCCATTGGTTCAGAACTTCATCGCTGATAACGCTGGCTATATGGCCAGTTACATTGTGCCTCTCATCTGTATGGCATACATGTTCTTCTATGCTGTAGCTGGTTGCAAGAACATAAACAAGGATATTCCTGTTGATTAATAACACGAAACATACTAGCCCTAAGGCTTAAATAGTCTTGGGGCTAAATCATATAAACAAATCTTTAGTAACAACAAAAACTTAACTAATTATGGATATTGAAAAAGTAAGAAGCCGCTTCATCAAGCATTTCGATGGCAAAACAGGTAATATATATATGTCACCTGGTCGTATAAACCTGATTGGCGAGCATACCGATTATAATGGTGGATTCGTTTTCCCAGGTGCAGTAGATAAAGGTATTATGGCAGAGATCCGTCCTAACGGAACAGAGACAGTGATGCTCTACTCTATCGACTTGAAGGACCGTGTAGAATTCAAGGTAAATGATCCAGAGGGACCTCGCGCTTCATGGGCACGCTACATCTATGGTATCTGCCAGGAGATGAAAGCTTTGGGCGTTGACGTGAAGGGTTTCAATGCAGCATTCTATGGTGATGTGCCTCTCGGTGCAGGAATGTCTTCTTCTGCTGCTCTTGAAAGCTGTTTTGCTTTTGCTTTGAACGATCTCTTTGGTGACAACAAGGTTTCTAAATGGGATCTCGTTCTCGCAGGTCAGGCTACAGAGCACAAGTATGTAGGTGTAAACTGCGGTATCATGGACCAGTTTGCTTCTGTATTCGGAAAAGCAGGTTGTCTGATGCGTCTCGACTGCCGTTCTCGCGAATTTGAATATTTCCCATTCAAACCGGATGGCTACCGTTTGGTATTGCTCGATTCTGTTGTAAAACACCAGTTGGCAGGATCTCCTTACAACGACCGCCGCAATTCTTGTGAAAATGTTGTTCGCCATATTGCTGCCAAACATCCAGAAGGAAAGTTTGAAACACTTCGCGACTGCACATGGGAACAACTTGAAGAAGTCAAAGCCGAAGTGGGCGAAGAAGACTACAAGCGTGCTAAATTCGTGTTGGGCGAAAAAGACCGTGTACTTGCCGTTTGCGATGCTCTGAACGAAGGCGACTATGAAAAAGTTGGCGAGTTGATGTACAAGACTCACGAAGGTCTGTCAAGAGACTATGAGGTTTCTTGTGAAGAACTCGATTTCCTCAACGATCTTGCCAAGGAATGTGGAGTTACCGGTTCACGTATCATGGGTGGCGGTTTCGGTGGCTGCACAATCAACCTCGTAAAGGACGAGCTTTATGATCAGTTCATCGCTGACGCCAAGGCTAAATACTCTGCAAAATATGGCAAGGAGCCGAAGGTAATCGACGTTGTTATCAGCGAAGGTTCACACAAGGTCTGCTAAATGAGCTCTATAACAGTTTCCTAGATTAGCTCTATAATAATATGTGTAAGGGCAATTCAATAGCGATATTGAATTGCCCTTTTATTGTTTCTATATGTGTTTAGCCGTTCGCGTACGGAATCTGATCGGGCGGCGTACGGAATCTGATCGGACAGCGTACGGAATCTGATCGGACAGCGTACGGAATCTGATCGGATTCCGTACGGAATCGGCATAGACAACGAACGCGAACGATGACTAAAGCCTGCATACGGCGTGTCATTCTCTTAGAATGAAATTTTCATGAATACTATCAATATTCAGCAAAAGGCAGTTGTGGTTCCTCTTGTTTAGGTTTTGATAATAATTTATTATGGGGTTTATCGTCGCCCAAACTTACACCAAGCCCAATTAACCTTATCGGATGAGAGGCGTTAATCTCCACTTTTTGTAGTAACCCTTTTGCTAAAGGTAGAATCGTATCTTTAGATGTTAGTGGGGTAGCGCAGGTCAGGCTTCTTGTAACTTGCGTAAAGTCTGCGTATTTCACTTTTAATGTAAGTGTGTGACCAGAAAAATCGCTCTTATCAAGGCGGTTTACCAGTTCCAATGTTATGTGGTATAGTTCGATAATAACATTCGATTTCAACGAAAGGTCCTGAGCGAATGTACTTTCGCAACTAACTGATTTTCTATCATTTCGTGCTTCTACTGGACTATCATCAATACCACGTGCATAGTCATAGAACAATTGCCCACGTTTTCCAAACAAACGTGATAGGGTAGACAGCGATTGATTTCGCAACTGCCGAACTTTAAATATACCCAACGAATGCAATTCGAGTGTAGTTTTATGCCCCACAAGCCACAAGTCCTCTACCTTTAACTCGTCTAAAAACGCGATAGCATTATCAGGATGAATGATACATAAGCCGTCGGGCTTATTATAATCGGATGCTATCTTGGCAAGCAATTTACAATAAGATACACCGGCCGAAGCAGTTAAGCCAAGTTCATCATGAATTGCAGCCTTTATTTCTTTTGCAATATCTGCAGCTAATTCAATACCTTTTTTATTTTGGGTAACATCCAAGAACGCTTCGTCAAGTGATATCGGTTCTATTAAGTCGGTATATCTATGAAATATATTATGAATTTTATTGGAAATTTCTTTATACCGTTCAAATCGAGGTTCTATTATCAACAAATTAGGACAAAGTCTTTTTGCCATTCTAATGGATTGCGCAGAATGTACGCCATAACGACGCGCCTCATAACTTGCAGTAGCAACAACACCGCGGTCAGAATCGTGTCCAACAACAATTGCTTTCCCTGAAAGATTAATGTTATCAAGTCGTTCCACAGCAGCGAAGCAATCCATGTCTATATGTATTATCTTACGATAGTGTTGCATCATTTATAGTTATGAAGTTAATCATTATTTATGTTATGCCTATTATTTACTTTGCAAGACCTATTTATCATAAACCTGTGCAAATCACATCAAATGTACAAAATATTATTGAATAATCTAGTAGCTTCCATGTATAAATTTTTAATCTTAAAGGATGACTCTCTATAACGGACATTATGCCAAAGAATTTTATAAAATGTTATGATAACTTGATTTAAATCAAGTATAAACACAATGCACAACGGAAAAGTATTAGAATTTCAAACGTTGTACACCTCTTTTTAAATAGAGGTCGGAAACACACGGAAGAACCGTGTACCGATTGACAATATCAAGGCAAGGCAAGTGGCTGACGCCCTCAAGCTAAAGGGCGTTGTTTGTTATCGAAATGATAAGCCAACTAAAAAACGTCCGGAGATAATTGGGGCTGCGAGCACTCGCCCCAATTCTTTTCGGACGTGTTCAGAACGGACTCGAGACTGCTGCGCAGGGCTGAGATAAGTGGGTACGTAAAGATTTTTAGGGGACTGCGCCCGAGCTGTCGCTCTCCTGCTTTTTTGTCGTTGGCTGCGTACCGAAAGGCATTCGGATATGTTAAAAGGCAGAGAAATAAAAAAAGTCCCGAGGTTAGGTATTCCTCGGAACAATTTTAAAGAGTAGCGAAAAATCGAATTAAAAAAACACAAATAATAAGTATAAAGGCAAATAAAAATAATGCACAATAAAACTTAATAATAAATTTTAAAATATCAAATACACTCATATTAATATAACGAACATAAAAGATATTTATTACATTAAGGAGCTTTTTTAGATGTAGAATAATTAACTGAACCGCTAAACGGCAACCAACCTGCGAAAAAGTTACGCATGACTTCACCACTATAATAGCTATAGCTATTACCACTATGAAATTCTTTATCGCGTTCGAATTCGAACTTGTTACGGTCGGAATCAGTTTTAGCACTTGAACGTTGCCAGTACGAAGTAATAGCACCGTTATAAGCAGTAGTAGCAGCGGCAGAAGCAATTTTTTCAGCATAAGGAACTTTTGCAGCTTCGAGCTTATTGAGCGTGGCGGTATACATAGCCTGTGCACGTGAAGCAGCAGCAGACGCATAAGAAGCAGCGGCAGAAGCCTTATTTGCAGCAATACGGCTGTCTTGCTCCTGCATATCTTTAACGTAACGCTCAAACTGATGTTCAGTAACAAACTTAGCTTGCTTTAACTGCTCCTCGTTAAGCTGCTTAGTAATATGAAGGATATCGGTTTTAATACCCTCTTGCTGCTTCTGAATATCAGCAATTTTAGTCTGAATTTCAGCCTGTTTAGCGTGTTCAGACTGCTCAGTAACATAAGAGTCGTGAGTGTCTTTAAGGCGCTGAAGATTTTCCATACGTGTTTGGTATTCAGCATCGGAGATTTTATTAGCTTTGTGAAGCTGTTCAAGTTCAGAAATCTGACGGTCAATTTCAAAGGCATTTTTAATGTCCTGCGACTGTTGTTGAGACCGCAACAAACCACTCTGAGCGGCTGCAACATCACCAGAAGAGGAAGAATTTTGGGCATCCAACAAAGTTTGAAAAGACTTCGGCATATTGTCAGAAGAAACAGAACCCAAACCAGCAGAAGAAACAGGCTGTGAACCAACAGACTGTACAGACCCATTTGAACCAAACGCAGTATTATAACCTGCTTTTAACATACCTTGTTTTTGTAAAGACGCAGCATCGCCCATTAACTCACGTTGTCGGTTATAGGCATCCAAAGCATTTTGGTCATTTAACTTATCTTGATAGCGCATCATTGATTTATTGAAATGGCTACTAATCGAACCACCAATAAGAGAGGATAATGCGCCATTAGCTAAAGACTCAACATTAGAGCCGATAGCATTTAATAAAGCACCCATAATAGAAAGTTTTAAGGGTGCATAAAAATTTATGCACCCGATTAAACATTAATTAGTAGTCACATTAGTAGTGTTATTATCCGTAGACTCATCATAGGTTTCATAACTCTCTGAAATAGGTTTCAAAAAGTTCTTAACCTTGAAATCGAAAACAGTCTGAACAATAAAGTTCTCGGGGTTATTAAATTCCGAAGAAATATCACCCTCATCGTAAAACAGACGATTGAAATTACCTATATTGGTTTTACCATCAAGAACCTGCCAATTAGTAGAAGAATTAGGCGAGTTGGCAAAAGACAAACCGTCTATTTTAAATTGTGATTTACCAATTTGATAGACATTGCGAATGAAGTTATTATAAGGTATACGGTCAAGATAATACGGCTGAAAATCACGCTTGAAAAAACCTAAATACATATCACCGTTTACAACGTCCTTTTTAACTTTAAAGCCACTATAACGAGGAATAAAACCGAAAGACTTGTCAGTAAATTCACCACGCTTAGACGCAATGAAGTTATCACCAATGAGAGCACCACGGGGGGTTACTTCCATGCCAAGGGCATCAAAATCAGCAACAGGAATAGAATCCTTATCTATAGCGTACAAAGTTGGGTCAGTACCGACAAAATCACGTATCTGTGGAACAATTACAGAGAACATGAAAAGATAACCATGATAACGAGAATGAAAACTACAACCACTCTTATTAAATCCGATTCCTTTTCCTGCATAGGCGCCAAGATAATCACCCTTATCCTCTGCACCTACATTGGCAGTGTCGGAAGTACTGAATACGTCTGAAATATCAATAGGCGAAGAAGATTCTGAAATAAAATTAGACTCTTCAAACAAAGTATTGACTACATCAGCTCCGTAATGTACACGAACCCAATCACTAATACGATAGCCGATAGCACTATCTTTTGCAACAAAGCGAGTAACACGTTTCAACAAATCCAAGGAAAGTTGAGTGAAAAAAGCGTTAGAACTCTGAACATCAGTTTTTAATTGTGGTTGGTAATTAATTTCATTATTTGAAAGAATTTGATTATTAAGAGAACCATTACCCTCAAGCAAAGTTTTGCCAGATACCGGAGAAGTAGCATCATTATTAGGCTGATTACGATGAGCAGATGTATAATTATCAGAATCAGTATAATATACATCACCCAAATCAGACATAAACATATCAAAATAGCGGTGGCGATTCGAAAGAGCAGAAGTAGGGTCAACCTGAGTAAACATACCTAATCCGTAATCAATCTGATAATTTGAAATATAACGGATAAGAGCGTAACAAGGAGTAGACTCAAAAGCTTTGACACGTGTCAAGCCAAACGTATCGAAATACGTTTTATAATATGCTAACAGAGGAGCAAAAGAAATTTCTGTGTTATCTTCCAACTGCAGACCATAACCAAGACCAACAAACTGCTTGCGCAACCTACGTGCAAAATTAGAATACTTAAAACATATAAAAGCCATAGGGGTTTCAGAACCCGTAATTGTATTATAAACAGGTACTATGTAATCAGCAGAGAAGAAAGAAACAGCACCCAAAGAAGGAAAATGTACAGAATCATATTTTTCACGCAACTTCATATAGGTTTGCGGATGGCTACCAATACCAAGGTAAGCATAAAACATTTCCAATACAAGATTATACTGCTCCTTAGTAGATTCAATTCCTTGAATTAAAGGGGAATAAGATGTATTATCAGAATTAACACCATAGATAGTATACATAGAACGCCGCAATAAAAAATACTGCAAAAGACGATTAGAAGTAAAAGGCATCTTGCGAGGTACAAAAGACTTTGCATCAGAAAAATAAGGTTTAGCAGACAAAAGAGATTCATGATACGGAACAACCTCGGCAATATTCACAAAGCGAACATAATTCTTTACGAACAAACGAGCAAACGAGGGCGTAGGCATAGGAGCAAGACGAACTAACTGACGATAATTTAACTTAACATCAGAACGGGGGAAAAGATACTGACACAACAACGGTTGAACGGTGCCAAAATCCATAGTTGTGTTATTGTCAAAATCCATATTATGGGTATAGCTTTTACTAAAAGCAGTACCGACTTTTATTTTACCTAAAGACATAAATATAAAATTTAAAGGTTAACATTATTGTTATCATTATCGGGCGCAGGTGCAGGAGTTGGAGTGTTATTAACAACATCATCAACAATGTTATTTAACTTGTCTTCGACCGTTACAAGAACCTTAGAATTGACAGGGTTAAGAGGAACACCAGCCTGCAAAAGGTCACTCAACTTGTAATCCGACAAGTTGGGCAAGTCCTTCGTATACTCCGAATTAGGTAGTTTAACAACTGAGGGGACTTCAACATCATCAACAATAGTAGTTGAAATAACTTCATCGTAAACATCCTGCGGAGGAGGGCAGGAATACGAATATTTGTGATTTCTAAAAGCCATAAAATAATATTTTAAATTTTAACATAATTTTTCATCATAGCCAAAAAGACCATTTTTTTGTTTAACACGAGTGATTTGCTCACCACGACGTTTATATTCAGCCAAATTCATGCGAGCCAAATAAATAGACAAATTACGATAAGTGTCCTCAAACTTAACGAAAGGAATAAATACCGAACTATCTAAAGAAGTAGCAGGAATGTCGGGAAATAGAGGAGTATTTAAAACGAATGTAGATAAATTAGCGTTATCATGCTTTAAAAGATAGACATTTTTCCACGATTCAATATTAAAAAACTCGTCAATATCATAGTGCATAGATTTGGCAAAAATACCTAATTGAGATGAATCAAACTGCTTTAAAAGACAATGCCACAAAGCTTGCTTTTTGAAGTCTGAACGTACAAACAAAGTAGACAAATCAAAATGAAACATCTTAGATAAATCTTTATTGCCACGAACAAACAAAGCACGCTCATACATCTTCTGCATTGTACACTCTACACGCATTTTAAAAGAATGCCAAAGCCACTCACAACCAAAAGGAGAAAGAAAACGCTCATAAACCTTTTTATGTGTCTTGATACTATAAAGGTCAATATGTTGATTTACATACATAAGACGATTTATAGCAGTATCCCAAAGCTTTACATACTTTTGCTGCAGAGGAGACCAAACACCAAAACGCAACAATTTTTGTATAGCAGCAGAATCAGCATTTTCCAAAGCTTTTTCAACCGCAATAAAGCCTAAATTGTTAGACTTCCAAGAGCGAGGACAATAATATTTAAACTCGGGGTAGTCCTTATAAAAATCATTAACATAAGGAACATCAAAATAAGCCAAATCTTTGCAAACGTATTTGCAAACATACTTAGCGCCTGCTTTTTGTGACTTGAAACGAGGGTCTCTATCACGTCCCTTATCATCAATATACTTGCCGTTTTTGCGTTTCGGAAACATAAAACCAAGAGAACAAGCAGGCTTATAATGTCCTTGTTTGTCACGCTCATAGAGCCAACACCAAGCAGTACGACACATTTCAACAAACTGAACATACTTAGAACCGTCACGTATCAAAAAAATGCAGTGATAGTGAGGACGCTTAGTAGTTTTTCCAAACTCAGAGCAAACAAAATACCGATAAAAATCGGTACCGAATTCACGTGATGAACGCACTTTTATACGGTTCAAAAAGGCTGAAATATCAGAGGGGGAGAAGCACGGCACGGAAATGCCATTACGCTCAAAATGTGGCAAACAATCATTGTTATATGTAAAAGTAAGCATTAAACCAATACCACCTGACTTGTACCACTCGTAAACCTCTAAACATAATCTATCCTCCCATGTGCTTTTACGAGCATCACGGCACTCTTCACAACGACCGCAAGAGACTTCGTTAAAACGTGAAGTAAGAAAAGGAGAGTAGTAACGTGCGTTACTTTGTATAGTGATAGGGTTCAAACACATGTTATTTAACTTTTATGGCAATATTGCCATCATGATGAATGTAAGTAGTATCTATAGTGTAGATACTTGTACGACCAAAGCTTTTGCTATCATAGCGAGCAGCAGCGCAGGAAGTAAAAAACGCTACAATAGCCGAACAAATAGCAACTAAAATAGCAATAAGGAGCTGTTTAAATGTTTTGTTTTGCATACCTAGAAATTTTTTTAAAAGTTAGAAACGAAAAAAGTTGTTCACGTTCGGGCATGTCACTTTCATCAGTAAAACACCGAGAAATGTCACGAAGAACTTTGTTTTGTGTACTTACACACATCTTGTTAACATCAGCAAGAGGGCAGAATGTTTCGAGATGCTGAAAAGGCAAGTCAATACCATTATAAGAATGTACTTCGACATCTAAAGGGGCGAGATGTCCGAGAACAGACGTAAGCGCTTGCAAATGCGCTTTAGACAAGCCACTCAACGACACTTTAAAAGTGCCGTTAGAGCGATTACGAGAAATGTTACTTTTTACCATTGAGATAAGTGCACATAATAAGTTTAACAATATCTAACTCAGCAGGAGTAAGAATAGAAGAATGTACATAAAGACGTGCAGCAAGAGCGCACAAAGTACAAGATTCACTAGGAGTGAGATGCAAAGCACCGTTAAAAGATATTTTCATAATGCGTTTAAAATTTTTTTGAATGTACATAAATAAGCTTGAAAAAACCGTTAACAGATTTTTTGCAATAACATGAAACACGAAAACCAATGAGAAAGACACAACAAAAGTCAATTAATCTATCTTCATAAGCACAACGCTCAACATCATTATCAAACTCTTTTTCAAAAGTAACGCCATTAACTTCAGCAACAAGCTTGTATTTACAAACTTCTGAAATATCAAGGCAAACAAATTTAGACTTTTTCATAATACTTTTTTTTTGACAATGCAAAGTAAAGTAAAAAAAATCACATAACGGACATTATGATAAATATGCATTTTATTTTTATAAAATCATTAATATTATCAATTCACTTCTCTACTGATAACACATCAAGATATCGATAAATCGTCGACATCTTGATGTATGTTTATTATTGCCTTCTTGTTGACGTATTGTTTAAAATGGCATTCCTACGGCGAAGTGCAAGGTCATGTCCTTTAAACGTGGATTTGTTATTGGGAAATGTTGCTTGTTTGTATCGTATGCAGGATCAACAGCCTTCATGCCGAAATCCACTCGCATGATAAAGTAATCCAGATTTAAGCGTAATCCTAAACCATATCCTACAGCTATCTGCTTGTAGAATTCGTTGAACTTGAATTGTCCACCAGGCTGGTCTTTATAGTTCTTCAAAGTCCAAATGTTTCCTGCATCGACAAAGAATGCGCAATTGAATTTCCAAAACAAAAACGTACGCAGCTCCATATTCATATCAAGCTTCATATCACCAGTTTGATTAATGAAGTCGATACGCCCATCTTTACCCTTAAATTTACCAGGGCCAAGAGCACGGACGTTCCAACCTCTAACAGAGTTTGCACCACCTGAAAAGTAACGCTTTTCAAACGGAAGAATTGTACTATTTCCATAAGGATAAGCAACACCAAGTCCAAAGTGCAATGCAAGTGTATTCTTTGTGTCTATTTTTACAAGACGCGTATAATCAATATCGCCCTTAACATATTGTGCATAAGCGATTTTGAAAAGCGTATATTGATTTTGGGCGTTGCGTCTAGCCTTAAACAGATTCGAGATGCCGTATAGCAAGTTTCCACCTATTTCTACGTTAGAACGCAGAGCGTTTTTAGAATCGCTGAATGAATAATTCAATCCAGTTCGCAGGATAAAGATATCCTCGTAATTATATCTAAGGATGGCATTTCTATTTGAAGCATCATCAAGATATTCCTTTTTAAAAGTTGCAGAAATCCATGGCATGTGGACGTAGTTGATGTCCAAGAAATCAAATCTGTATGATGGTTTCTTTCTGCCCATGCTCCAATGGTATCGCCATGCAGCAGTAAGCACTCGACGATGGAACTCCGGTCGATTCTGCATGTTGTAACTAAAGAGCAATTCCGACTTCATACGGTTCTTCTTACGAAATCTTTCGGACAGGAAAGGAGCAATAATACGCGGAAAAGCTAACTTTGTTTCGATATTATATTCCACATAATTCTCGTTCTGATAACCCTCAAGTCCCTTGATTGCTTCATAGGCGCCACGTAATTGTACGCTGAAAGTCTCGCTTCCACGGAACAAATTGTTGTTTGTATAAGTCAAGGAAGCCGCTGCACCGAAATCACCAGCAGTATTAGTTCCTTCCGGCTGAAAGGATATAGAATTCGGTTTTCGTGTGCTTATTTGTACATTACAATCTAAAAGATTTGTATCAGGCAACTCTTCAAAATGAATATTCGTATAACGAACAGCCTGCAGACGTGCAAAGTTGTTATATGTGTTTTGCACATCATCAGAAGAGAACAACGCATCAGGTGCTATAACAGTATTATTATAGAGTACACGTTTGCGTAATGGCAGCTTCTTGCCATCACCCGAACGGAAATAAATATTGTTAATACTATATTTCTTGTGCGAAGTCTCAGGACTATTGTTTGAACTTCTATACTTTATAAGATGAAGTTCAACGTCTACCCTATTGCTCTTGCCAATGGTGTCAACTACGTAATGGATAAAATCCTTATTGAACTTGTAATAACCATTATTCAGAAGAATCTGTGCAATACGCTTGCGTTCAGCATCAAGAGTTGATGTTGAAAAAGGTATACCTCTCTTTAGGAGTTTTCCAGTGAATGCCTTTTCCTCAAGTAAAGGCAGCAGGGTTTCATCTTCGATAACATACTTCACAGAGTCTACATAATACAACACATTGGGATTTATTGTATATCTGACATTAGCCTTTTTATTTTTTTTGTTTACACTATAAGAGGCTTCAGCTTGAAGATAACCCATTGACTTCATTGCCGACACCATGTTGTCGCATGACTTTTTAGTCTTTAACGAATCGAAAACAACCGGGCTCTCCCCTATTCTTCTCAGTGTGCGATTTATCCATTTTGTGCTGTCTCTGCCTGACAAGTTGTATATACCCAAAGGAAGTTTCATTAAAGAGAACCACTTTGAGTTAGGACGCTGTGCATAATAAGGTTCGAGCGATTTCGCATTAAAAGACTTGTCATCGCTGCTGATTGTACAACTTTTCAACAAGCAATCGTTATCTTCAATAAACTTCGTGGATGAGCATGAACACACAAAGGCTAATATCGCTATCATCCCTAACGTTATTGAAGCAAACTTGGTTCTGACCTTAGACAACATCTTTATTAATAGTACTTAATTAATATGCAATATACTTTGAAAAAGCATACAAATTTAGATAAAAATTTCGGATTATAAGCCAGTTGGAATAAAAACCAGAAATGAATATCTCCGAGTGTTCACTGCTTGAGTTAAAATGTCAAGACTGACATACCTAAAATCGTAAAACTTTCAAAACAAGTAATTCTGAGCAAATCTTATCAATATACTCTTGCAGATATAAAACCTGAGTACGTGAAAAAATCTGCCATATCTTCCAGAAATGGCGTAACGGGTTGATGGTGAATAGGATAAGGGCTGGAAGATAACTTGACAGAGAGGGCTATCTTCCAGTCATCTCCCAGCTATTTACTGGCCATCTCCCAGCCATTTACTAGCCATCTGCCAGTCATTTGCCATACTAGGCTACTAACAATAACTCTAATTGAATGTTATCACAACTAATAAGTCAATTAATAAATTGCCTTATCCGTTGGTGATTCTACCGCAAAGGTAGTTAATTCTGAGCAAATCACAACCTTGCTATAATTCAATCGTTTTGTACATGTTGTATAATTTAGCTATAACGTTGTTCCGCGGCGGAGTCCGGTAAGCCGTGATTTAGTAAGTTTTTAAACGTTGTATAACATTAGACTCGTACCATACTGCAGCCTGCGCCATTACGTTCTTCAACTCCTCGATGAACTGCATGTAGTTGTTCTGAGTGATAGCGATATGTCGCTCCGGGTGTTGTCCATCATGGTCGCCGCTTGTCAGATGGATGATACAGAATGTACGGTCGACGTCGTGATGAGCCACCATACCTCGCTTCTTGAGAACTGTCACTGTGCGGTCGAAGTCCGCCGGAGTGGTCGGGATCACCTGCAACACGCTCCAGGGGTATTCCTGAGCCGTGAGTAATGTTTGTCCTTCCTGCTCACTAAGCAGGAAGGAGTGAATTGTGCTTGATGTTTTCATACTGCAAAATTAAGCGAAAGTTGACGAATATGGACTTCTTGCGACGATTTTCTTCTTCTGCTCGCTTCACTTCGTTTATAAAATACACACCGTCGGTTGGTGATTCTACCGCAATGGTAGTTAATTCTGAGCAAATTTTGATAGATATCATTGCTTGCTGCGGAGGCCGAAGACCTCCGCTACTAATGGTGTATAACTATACAGTGTTTTATTCGTTAGTTTATTCTTTATTGTAAATATATACGCTTTTATGTTGTGAAATGTTGTATATATGCAGAAAATGCAGTAACTTTGCATATCGTAATAGTAAATGACGATGTATAAATATACGTAATGTTTCAGGATGAATACAATGGAGAATAATCAAAAAGAACTTATTAGTGGACATGTAAATACAGATAATGCAGGTAAGGCAGGGAACGCTGCGAAGGCGAAACACTCAGCAACCGCGCATTTGAAGAAGCGCCCGTCGGCGCTGCTGTCATTCACGCCGATTGCGTTGCTTGTGATAATGCTCGTTGCGACGATACGGGCGTTCGGCAGCGACTCGCTGGCAGGAGCATCACAGGTGACCTTGATAGCCGTATCGGCGTTCTGCGTGCTCATCGGCATGGGATATCTGAATGTGCCGTGGGCAAGTTTTGAGAAAGCCATCACGAAGAACGTGTCGAGCGTGTCGAGTGCGCTGATAATACTGCTGCTGATCGGAGCCTTAGGCGGCGCATGGATGGTGAGCGGAGTGGTGCCCACCTTAATATATTACGGCATGCACATTATCCATCCATCGGTATTCCTCGCCTCCACCTGCCTTATCTGCGCCCTTGTAAGCCTGATGACCGGTTCGTCGTGGACCACCATCGCCACCATCGGCATTGCGCTCATGGGAATCGGCCGCGCGCAAGGCTTCGCCGACGGTTGGGTGGCAGGAGCGATAATCTCCGGCGCTTACTTCGGCGACAAGATCTCGCCACTCTCCGAGACAACCACCCTCGCCTCGGGCAGTCTGGGCGTACAGCTATTCAGTCATATACGCTACATGCTGCTCACCACCGTGCCCTCGATAACCCTCGCGCTGATAATCTTCGCCGTGGCAGGACTCACTATCGACACCACGGAGACGCAGGAAGTAGCCTCGTTCATGGCAGCCCTCGACGGACGCTTCAACATAACGCCGTGGCTGCTCACGGTGCCCGTAGCCACCGGCGTGCTCATCGCTCGCAAGACCCCGCCAATCGTCACCATTTTCTTATCGACACTTCTCGCTGTGGCTTGCGGACTCATCTTCCAGCGAGAGGCGTTGGCAGAAATCGACCCGTCGATGTTCAAGGCGGCGATGATGAGCGTATACGGCGAGACGACGCTGAGCACATCGAACGAGATGCTCACCGAGCTCGTGTCTACGCGCGGCATGGCAGGCATGACCGACACCATCTGGCTCATCATCTGCGCCATGTGTTTCGGCGGAACGATGGCAGCAAGCGGAATGGTGGGCGGCATCACCCGACTGTTCATCCACATGGTGAAGGGTCGCACGTCGCTCGTGGCGTCTACAGCCACCACCGGCGTGATGCTCAACGTAGCCATCGCCGACCAGTATCTGTGCATCCTGCTCACCGGCAACATGTTCCGCGACGTTTACGACCGCGAGAACTACGAGCGTCGCCTGCTGAGCCGCACCACAGAGGACGCCGTGACCGTTACCTCAGTGCTTGTGCCGTGGAACACCTGCGGCATGACGCAGAGCACAGTGCTCGGCGTAGCGACGACCACCTACCTGCCCTATTGCTTCTTCAATATCATCTCGCCGATAATGAGCGTCGTTGTGGCGGCAATAGGCTACAAGATATTCCGCAAGGGCGAAACGCAAACAGAATTACCGCAGTGTGGTAACGCGATTACCGCAACGTGGTAACAACGTTACCGCGTATTGGTTATATTATTACCAGTACGCGGTAACACACATTAAAAGCACATATTCCATTCTACTTCGCTAAGCAAACATCGGCTCATACTATTGTCTTTTTGTGCAAAGTGAACTATTGTGAACTTGTATTTTATCGTTTAATTGCTTAACTTTGTATTTGTTAAGCTTTAACACCGCAAATAATATGAGTGCTTATGATAAAAAACCTGTCTTTCTGATTGCTTTAGCTCTTCTCGTAGCATGCACATCGTGCGGACACGATGACCCCGACGTGCCACCTACGCCCATCGAGCCCCCTACGCCCACCGAGCCCGATAAGCCCGATAAGCCCGACGAGCCAGACAAGCCCGCGGCACAGATACCTATAAATATCAGCGCCACGATAACCCGCGCCACGGAGGAGGCGTTCGAGAGTGGCGACCGTATAGGGCTGTTCGTTGTCAACCGCAATGCAGACGGCAGCGCGGCGACGCTGAAACCCTTGGGCAATCACCTCGACAACATGCCGTACACCTATACCACGACATGGAACGCAGAAAAGACAGTATACTGGAAGGACGCTCAGACGCATGCCGACTTCTATATGTATTATCCCTACACGCAGACGGTGGCAAGCGTGAGCGCCATGCCGTTCAGCGTCAGCGCCGACCAGAGCAGCATGGGCGCATACAAGTCGTCCGACCTTATCGTAGGCTCCACGCTCGACGCCGCTCCATCGGCATCGCCGGTGAGCATCGCGGCACGTCACCTGATGAGTCAGGTGGAGATAGTCGTAAAGGCAGGCGCCGGATATAGCGAAAGCTCACTCGCAGCAGCCGATGTGTCGGTGACGCTGAACAACCTCGCCACCTCCGCCACCGTCGACCTCGCCACCTCCACGGTAAGCGCCAACGGAAGCGTGCGCAGCCTCACGCCCTATAAAGACGGCGCCGTCTACCGCGCCTTCGTCGTGCCCCAGACCGCCACGGGCAACAACCTCATAACCATCACCGTCGACGGCGCCGACCACAACATCTCGAAGACCGTCACCTTCGTCGGCGGCAAGCGCCACACGCTCACCGCCACGCTCAGCAAGGAAGGCGGCGGACTGAGCGTGAGCATCAGCGCATGGGAGAGCGACGGCATAGATTACGGCGGTGTGGCAAGCTGACGCAGTAAAGAAACAGAAACGATTAAAAGAACATTGCATTTGATATGACCCATACGAATCACAAGAACTTCCATATATACACAGCTGTACTGATGCTTTGCATTCTGCTTGCTGCCTGCTCCGACTCGTTGTTCGACGGCGACGGCGGCAAGCCTGGCGGCGGCGACCGCATACAGCTATCGGGCAGCATCGAGCAGTTGGCGCTGACACGTGTCTGCGACAACGGCTTCTGCGACGGAGACGTGATGGGCGTCTACGTCGTCGACTACAACGGCGGTACACCCGGCACTCTGAAACCCAGCGGCAATCGTTGCGACAACGTGCGCCACACGTTCGACGAAGCCAACAACCAGTGGGAACCCGCCTACGACATCTACTGGAAAGACAAGCACACGCACATCGATGTTTACGGCTACTATCCCTTCGCCAACCCCGAGAGCATCGACGACTATCAGTTTGAGGTGCAGAAAGACCAGAGCCGCGCTTCTGCCGACGGCGAGATGGGCGGCTACGAGGCGAGCGACTTCCTCTGGGGCAAGGTGGGCGACCTGGCTCCCACGACCAGCATCATCCGTCTGCCGCTGTTCCACCGCATGTCGAACGCCCGCGTCACCTTGATTCAAGGCACGGGCTTTGCCGACGGCGAGTGGGCTAACACCGAGAAGATAGTGCTTGCGCCCAACCTGGTGCGCAAGGCGAGCATCAACCTTGCCACCGGCGAGGTGAAGCCCTCAGGCAGCGTGGAGAGCACAGCCACCATGCCCTCGCGCGTCGACGACGAATGGCGCGCCATCGTGGTGCCGCAGACCGTAGAGGCAGGCTCCACGCTCTTCAGCATCACCATCGGCGGCATGCCCAACAAGTTCGTGAAGAACGAGGCGCTCACATACGTTGCCGGCAAGATGATGAACTTCAGCATCCGTGTAGACAAGAAAGCAGCCAGCGGACAGTATCACCTCACACTCGTGAACGAGAGCATCACCCCGTGGGAGAACGACCTCGTGAGTCACGACGCCACAGCCAAGGAATACGTCATCGTCAACTCTACCGCCGGACACCTTAAGGAAGCCATTGCCGCTGCCAACAAAGACTATACAAAGCTGAAGAATCTGAAGATTAAGGGTGAGATTAATGCTAAGGATTTCTTCTTTATGAGAGACAATATGAATAAATTGTCTGCTGTTAATCTCAAGGAAGTACGTATCTTAGAGTGGATAAACCCCAACAATCCAGGCGAAAAACATTCTGCTGACAACATACCTGTCTCTGCTTTTAATAAACCAGGCGGAGGTGGACTTCTTAATCTTGTCACTTTTGTGTTTCCTGACAGACTTAAGGTGATTTGCGACAATGCCTTTACAGGCTGTAAGAATCTTTCCGGATCATTAATAATCCCCGAAGGAGTTGAGGAAATACGAAGAGGAGCCTTTACGGGTTGTAGTTCTTTGAACGGCTCATTGTCTCTACCCTCAACATTGAAGAAATTAGGAACATCAGGAGATGGAGCAGATAAGGATACGAAAGACGAAGGCATCGATTATTATAATGGTGTATTTCAGAATTGCAGTAACCTTACCGGCCGTCTTATAATACCTGATGGCGTTGAAATAATAAGAGGCTATTGTTTTAGTGGCTGTCGAGGTTTATATGGAGAACTGAAACTTCCGTCAAAATTAAGAGTGATAGGACAATGCGCATTCTCTCACTGTGAAAATCTGACTGGTTCTATAGAAATACCCCAAGGCGTATCGTCTGTTCCCAGTTCTGCATTTGAAAGATGTGGCTTCAATGGAACCCTTACACTGCATGACGGTCTTTCGAGTATTGGATCTTCTGCTTTTATTGATAACAATTTAAAGGGCGAACTCCATTTGCCTAAAGGACTTAAGATAATTGCAGACAATGCATTTTGTAATAATGATTTTTCCGGAACATTAACCCTACCTTCAACCGTTACCAGAATTGGCGACAAAGCCTTTGCAAACAACTGGCGTTTGATGGGTGTTCTTGACATCCCCTATGGGTAGGGTGTTCAAAATTTAAATATAAATCTGACACAAAAAGTGCAAGAATTCA
>OQVZ01000198.1_pt1 | contig 22398 bp, 23 predicted proteins | sample 1691571 | NCBI WGS metagenome assembly OQVZ01 (sample SAMN03418261, study PRJEB22391) | human gut metagenome | biome: human-gut; feature: organic feature; material: feces | host: Homo sapiens | place: Tanzania | collected 2013-01
TGCTGCCTGTGGCATCGCTGACACCAGGTATGCGTGTCAATGCCTCGTAAGCGTTATCGGCAGGCAATTGTTTTAAGAGTAGCGGCATATTATACAATAGCAAACCACGCTCTGCCTTTACAATGGGGCGCGAACCTTTTACCATCACTTCTGGAAGATTGTGCAACATTGTCTCCATAGTGAGCGAATCTTTAGGTATGTTGTCTTGTGCGTTGGCGGTTATGGTCAATGCAACAAAAATACCCATGAAGAAAATCCTGTTCATTTTAATCTGTATTTTATGGCACAAAATTAACGAAAATAATTAACAAAACAGAAATAAATCCCACTAAATTTTCACTGAGCCAAAAATACGGCTGCCCACTAAATTTCGATTACTTTACATGGGAGCGGCTGGTGTTTTTGTTGCTGAAAACAAAAAAGGGAATCAAATGATTCCCTTAATTTTTGTGACTCCTACAGGATTCAAACCTGTAACCTTCTGATCCGTAGTCAGATGCTCTATTCAGTTGAGCTAAGGAGCCATACTTTTTTGAGGTTCGCTATAGTGCTTTTCTCAATTGCGATGCAAAGGTAGATGTTTTTTCTGAAACCACCAAATATTTTGGCAAAAATCGTTCAAAAAAAAATATTTCAGCAACAATTTAGAAAATAAGAAGTGCTGCAATAAACACCACGAAAATCAAAGCCGCAATGATAGTAGGCTTTGTCAATGTCTTATAATCCACGATATAGTAGCTCTGGCGTGGAGCATCAACCTTAGCAGGTTTATTCTCTGCGATTGCCAATCTCTTTTCGTCGATAGGCTCGCATTGTTGCATTTGTTCTTTATATAATGTAGCTTTCATAACCTATAAATTTTATGCAAAGATAGTGAATTATTTTTATATCTCACCATTTACGCTCCATATATTGTTTGATTTGCGTAACTTTGCACAATTATGACGCAAAGAATTTACCTTTTCAACCCCGACAACGACCTTGCCCTCGCGCATGGTGGCGGCCACTATATCGCCCCGCCATTCGCACAGAAGATGCAAAACGACTTATGCGCCCTCCCCATGTGGTACGCCGAGCCGGGCAGTATGGTGCTGGTAGCCGACGAGGCTATGTGTGAGTGGGTGGACTCTACAAGCGAGCGACTGGGATTCACCATTAAAATTAAAGGGATCACGCCCGACTGCCTTGCGAAAGCCAACGATGCTTCGTTCTACCCATGGGGCTGGAGCGGAACAATTAAAAAGCGCCTTATCAAGCGTGGAGTGAAAGCACACCTACTCCCATCAGATGCAGCGATGGAACAAGTCCGGCTTTTGGCACACCGACGCAACTCCATCGCCATGCACCACTTCATACAGGAGCGCACCTCTCTCCCACTCTCACCTGTGCCAGTAGAGCATGACGATTTCAACGAGGTGCTCGACTTTGCCACAAAACACCCAGGAAGTTATATCAAAATGCCTTGGTCGGGAAGCGGTCAAGGGGTTTACCACGCCATTGAGCCCGGCACTATCGAATTTGAACGATGGTGCAAAGGTGCGCTCAAGCGCCAAGAATCGCTGCTGTGCGAAGTGGGACTCGACCGCATTTTGGATTTTGCGTTGGAATTTAAGTGCGAGAATGGAAAAGCCGAGTTGCTGGGCTATTCCGTATTTGAAAGCGACTTTCACAGCCAATACAATAGCGGCATCGTAGGCTCCAAACAGCATCTTTACGACATCATCGCCTCAAAATACCCTCCATTGCACGACATCATACCCACCGTCACCGAGGCTGTCAGTCACATCTATGCCGACAGTTACAAGGGATTCCTCGGCGTGGATATGCTACTCTACAACGATGGAGGCACAACCAAACTCAACCCTTGCGTGGAAGTGAATCTTCGCGCCACAATGGGGCTCGTCACCTGCATGGTGGGCGAACACATTCTGCCTAAGAGCACCGTGGGAAGATTTAAAATTGAATACAACAAAAGCGGTTTCCCCACATCGCAGGAAAACCGCATATATCTCACTCCAATTCTGCCCGACACAAAGTATTGTGCGTATATTGATTTGGGTTAAAACGTTTTCAGCAAGGCATACAGTCGCTGAACTGGCAGCCCCATCACATTGTAGAAACTACCCTTAATGCCTTTGATGCCCATATAGCCAATCCATTCTTGAATGCCATACGAGCCTGCTTTATCCAGCGGACGATAATTCTCAACGTAATAGTCGATTTCCTCATCGGAGAGTGGCGCAAACTCCACTTCCGAACTGCAACTAAGCGATTCCACCCTGTCGGCAGTGAACACCGTCACGCCAGTGACCACCGTGTGCACATTACCCGACAGTTCGGAGAGCATTCGCTTTGCCTCCGCCTCATCGTGGGGCTTGCCTATCACCTTGCCATTAAGAATCACCACGGTATCGGCTGTGATAATCAAGTCGTTGGCATTTGCCTGATAGGCATGGGCTTTCAGACGCGACAGGTACACAGGAATTTCCTCCACAGACAAATCGTGTGGATAGGTTTCCTCAATACCATTCACCACCTCCACACGGAAATCCACGCCAAGCCCTTCAAGCAGTTCTTTTCTGCGTGGCGAACCGCTCGCGAGTATGATATTGTATTTCTTTAAGTTGTCCAGCATAACATCACGATTCTAATTACCAGCCGAAAGCCTTATGGTCGCTCATCCACAAGCCTTGTGCTTTCATCACTTGTTCCAAAATTTCGCGTCCCACACCGTAGCCGCCTTGCTTTGGCGAGATATACGACGCCACACGCTTCACCTCGTCGGCAGCGTCGGCAGGAGCCACCGCCAGTCCTACATGCTGCATGGCTTGAATGTCGGGGATATCATCGCCCACAAATGCCACCTCATCAGCGTTCAGCCCATTATCCTCCATCCATTGCTGGAGAATGGGCAGTTTCATCGACGAGCCAAGAAACACGTCGTCAATGCCCAATCCACGGAATCTGACATCCACCGCCTTGGTGTTTCCTCCGGTGATAATCGCTATTTTCAAACCTTTTTTCACTGCCAGTTGCAGTGCGTAGCCATCTTTGATGCTCACCATGCGCAAAGGCTCACCTTCGGGCGAAAGTGGAATTGTGGAAGGCGACAACACGCCATCTACATCAAATGCTATACCTTTTATCTTTTTTAAATCGTAATTGATCGAACTCATATCTGTTATTCCATGTTTTCATCGTTCCACACTCCGATATGCACCTTCTCCCAACGCAATTTCTCTGGGTCGGCAGGTTTGCGTTCCTCATCTTTGTAGCCGATAGAAATCACGCAAAGCACCTGCTGCTCGTCGGGGAGATTGAACATACGCTTCACCGCATCACTTGCCGATGTTTCTTCATCGAGCATTCTGTTGCGCACCTGAATCCAGCAACTGCCTAAGCCTAATGCCTCGGCTTGAAGTTGGATATATGCGGCGGCAATCGACGCATCTTCCACCCACACATCGCTCACCATGACATCGGCACTCACAATCACAGCCAATTTGCAGCGTGAAATAGGAGTGGCAAACTGTGGTTTGCATTGGGAAAGTTGCGCCAACTGGTCTTTATCCTCTACCACCGTAAACGACCACGAACGCTGGTTCTTGGATGTGGGAGCCAGCAATGCTGCTTCGAGCAGAAGTTTCACATCTTCGGCAGATAGGTCTTTGTCTTGATATTTACGAATGCTGCGGCGATTGAGCAGCAATGAATGAAAATCTGTCATTGTTTTTTCGGTTTTAACGGTTGTTGTTCTCCTTTGATATAAGTGTCCATCACATCTGCTGCCGTGTCGCCAGCCACCCATCTAAACGATGCGCCCTGCGCACCTTGCACTTCCTTGCCCTTGTAATAGGCAGAATAGCCATCTTTTGCATATCCGCCGCCAAGCACCTTGAAAGTGGATGGTTGCGCCACCTCTATCGTGTCGCCATTATAGTAATAATGGGTGGAATCGCAAGAATAACCATCGCCAAGGGCCTTGCCCACCATTTTGGGCGCGCCTTCGGCTTTCACTTTCTGCTCTTCCTTGCCACACGATGCCAGCAGGGCTGCGAAAAAGAGTAACAACAAATATTTTTTCATAAATAAAAGAATTAACTCAGAAGTTCAAAATTAACACAAATAACTCGTGTGTGCAACTTTTTCTCACACGGCATATCTCATAAATTCTTATTATCTTTGCATAATAGATTTTTTCGCTGATGAGAACACTTTTAATATACATCATATTCGCCTTTGCCGGTTTGAGTTGCTACGCCCAGACCGAAAGCGAGACCACCGACACCGTGTCGGCTATCGACACCGTATATATTTACACCAACTGGAAGTCGATTGTGAACCACGACCCTGTAGCGGCCTACTCCGGCCCTATCGTTTATTTCAACAATGAACTTGAGACCGAGATCTTCACCTCCGACCCCGAATCACAACAGGTGGTTGACAACCAAACCATAGCCGTTTGCGTAGGCGACACGCTTTGGCTGGCAAACACCAACTACCTCAACCAGGCGTTCAACAACAAATGCGAGTGGTTTTTGAATTATATGCCGCTGTACTTCACCGAGAAAATTGCCTTCGTGAAATTTTGGAACAGTTATCCATCAGAGTATTATATGCGACTGATGCCCAATAAAAAGGTGGAAACGCTTTTCACCTACGACTGCCAATCATCGTTCTATATTCTCGATTTCATCGGCAAACGCCTGGTAGAACTCAACTACAAAGTGCTCACCTCGCTATTGGAGCGCTATCCCGATTTGCAATGCCGCTATTTGGGCATGAAGAAATACAAGACGAAAGATGTGGTCGACTTCTTTTTCATGCAATACATCGAACGCCTGAAAACCGACGATGACGCACTCACTATTTTAGAACAATTAAATCAGCAAAACAAATGAACAACGAAGAAATACTCCGAAACACCCGTAAGCAGTTCTTTGCCTACCGCAATGGCATCATTGCCGACTCTTTGCGCAAAAATGGCGACCCTCACAGCATGATTATGGGCTGCCAAATGACCGATGTGGCACAAATCGCAGCAGGTATTGAGTCAAGCAAGGAGATTGCGGAAGCGTTTTGGGCAGACACCAAGCACCGCGAGTGCCGTATGATTGCGCCAATGCTCTACCCTTCCGCCGACATGGATAAAGCCACCGCTATGGAATGGGCTAAGAATGTGGAATGTGAGGAAATTGCCGATGTGCTTTGCCACCGCTTGCTCCGAAAATTGCCTTTTGCAGTAGAAATAGCAATGGTACTGAAAAACAGTGCAGAGCCAATGGCTATCTACACTGGATTCAGGTTGTTGCTCAACTTGGTGTTGATGAACAAAGTGGGAAAAACAGATTCTTTAAAAGTGGAACTCGAAAAAGAAAAGGAAAACGCACCCCAAAAAGCGCAGCCTATTATCGCCAGCATTTTGGAAGAGTTTGAGGTTGATTTCTAACGCACTTGCGTTTTCTTACATGTCTTTCACGTCCTTGATATCTACGAGTTTATTCACTATGGCGTAGATGGTCAGACCTGCCACCGAGCGTATTTGCAGTTTGTTGCTGATATTGCGGCGGTGAGTAATCACGGTGTGAATCGACAGACACAGTTGGTCGGCAATTTCCTTGTTGGTCATGCCCTTCACCACACACACAATAATTTCTCGCTCACGGTTGCTCAGACTTTCAGTGGTATTGGGTTCGTCTTGCTTCTCCGACATCAGCACCTTCTTAATTTTCTCAAAAATCTCATCAGGGTTGTCGTAGAGCAAGAAGTGCTCGTCATATCCCGAAAGCACATTCTGGTCGAGCATCGCAGTCGAGAGGGCTATAAAACGAGTGTCGTCAAGTTTCAACTCTGCTTTAAACGCCTTCACATCGAATAGTCCGTCAAACATAGGGTTCACTATCACCACATCGGGGTGGTGCATCGCCACATAATTGCGAAGCGATTCCTGTGTTTTCACATCAAAAGCTGTGGCAGCCAACCCCGGTATATGACGGAGCACTGCCACCAAGCCGCTCCTCACGATGAAGGAGTTGTCGGCCACTACAAAACGATATGTGAGTAGATTACTGTTCATTTCTCAATTCCTTTTCCACGTGCATCACTGCCGGCACAAACAGGCAATCTTCCACAAGGTTATGAGAAGCCAAATCTTGCTCACAACTGTAAATGTCGTATAGCGTGGCACTGAGTAGCAGGTTGTCGCTGCTTTCTGTATAATATTTGGTGATAATTCCTTTGAGTTCTTTCAGACGCTCATCAATTTTCGAGTGATGGCTGGCAAACTTGGTGATATTGAATTTGCGGTTCAACTTACCACCCAGCAATGCCTCCACATACGAAAACACCTGTTCGTTTTCATATTGCATGTGCTCTCGCACCTCATTCACAAACACATCGAAGAATTTGAGAATCAGAAATGCCACATTGTCCTCGCGCGAACAGTCGATAGCCTCAATCAGTTTGCGGCGAAGCATCGGCAACACGAAATTGAGAAAATAGGTGTGAGCGTTTTTCAGATAGTCCATCAGCGATGGAATCGACAATTTTGGCAATTCCTCCACGCTGAACGATGTTTGCTCACTACTGATAAAGTTTGCCACCGCCAAAAATGTATCGCAATCCACATTCTCTGCCTCGCACACCTCTTTCACCGACTTTTCGCCGAAACCAAGAGAAATACCGAAGCGGCTCATCACCATCAGCAATTTAAAATTGTCGTCGATGAGGTCGCAAAGCCTATCTGTAGCCGTATATTTGTTGTCAATAGCCATAAGCATTTTTCATATTTTACCGAGTGCAAAATTACTAATTTGGAAACAAATGCCCAATACCTACATTTAGGTATTTTTGCGCCATTTTCTAATCATCGACCATAAGTTCACACATGTAGTAAGTGCTGTTTTATTATGCATAGCTGTGCATACCGCCGAGTAGGAAGTTCACGCCAAAGTAGGTGATGATCACACTCAAGAAAGCACATACGCAAAATGCGTGGAAGAAAACGGGGCGTGAAAAACATGGGAGCGACTTTGTGTGAAGTGCCATGGCATAGACCACAAGCGTGATCAGTGCCCAAGTTTCTTTTGGGTCCCAACTCCAATAACTGCCCCACGACACATTCGCCCACACTGCACCCACAAAGATGCCTACAGCCAACAGAAACACAGCAGGAACAAGCAGCATCTGCCCCACCACATACAGCCGCTCCACCTGCTGGGCATTGCGTCGCAACGCCAGTGCCATCACTCCGTTGAGCATCAAGAATGCCAACAAAGCATACGCCATCATAATCACCGCCACATGGATAGAAAGCAGTGGCGATTGCAATACTGGCATAAGCGGTGTGATTGATGGATTAGTTTCGCCCATCAGTGCCACCATCAGTGTAAGTCCCGAAATCAAGAATCCGAAAGGCAAGCACATGGTGAATTTGTGAGCCAAGCACAACATCATCAACAGCGAGAGCCACGACATCAGAAGCATCGTTTCGGGGCCGTTGCTCATAGGGATATGCCCTGCCACATACCAAAGTAAGCCCAGATACACCGTGAGGAACAAGAAGAACACCACACCAAGCGCATAAATATCAACAAACAACTTAGTATGAGGTTTTTCACCTTTCGCTGCTATGCGTGCGAGATAGAAAAACGACAGTAAACCTATCAACAGTGAAATCACGCCAATCACCAATGTGTAGTCCAGCGAGTTGAACCATTTTTCCGCTTTCAGGCGACTATCGCTCGGCATGTCAGCACCTGCTTCCTTACGCTGATATTCCTTGAATTTATCGATGAATTTCGCACAATTTTCCCAATCGTGCTTCACCACCAGTTCATTCAAATAGTTCAGACCTTTATTCACAAAAATCCATTTGTTCTCGTCGATATCCTGGGGCAAATCTTGCGACACTTGCGAATACCACAACAACTGTCCTTTGTATCTCACAGGAAATATTTTAATGGCACTTCCTGTCGCCACCATTGTGGCAATCTGAAATTTTTCATCGGCTTGCTGCACGCCTTTCGCATCGGTCACCGACGCATCGCCCTGCATCAGTCGCTTCATTGCGCCGTCAAGCAGATAGCCTTCTGTAGGGCTGATAAAATCAGCCAACGACACCATTTTATCGTCGGTTTTCAGCAATTCACGCACTTCCCCACTCTTGATTTTAATCATGGGCTCATGCTTCCAGTCGTCGTAATAAAACATCCAACCTGTCACCACTTGCATTGCAGAATATCCCTTATACGAATTTCTCCCACAAAGTTTTTTGGTGAAGTCGCGGGCAAAGGTCTGTAATGTACTCATGCGGTCGTTGTGCATAATCACAATATCAGACATTTGCTCTGCCACATCTTCGGGCAACACGCGAGGTGAGGCTGACGAAGAAAGCGACACCAGTACGAATGCCACTACCAGTCCACCTTTCAGCACCTTTGAGCGTAATAATTGGCGAAAACGCCCATTTTTATCAATCATAAGCCATAAGCAAGATAAAAGCAACAAAGTATATCCAGCATAACTGATGCCTATGCCCCAAGGGTCGTGAGCCACAGTGAGTATGGTGGCACCGTGATCTGGATCGTAGCCATTTTGGCAAAAGCGATAGCCATCACGAGCGTAAATCTGATTCATCGACACCTGTCCTTTCTCCGTCTTGTCACCATCATGCACTTTCAGCACACTCACAAAGTCCATCGGTGCTGTGGTACCTGGATAATAGTCGATTTTGAAGTCCTCAAGCGAGAGGCTGAACGGCAACTGAAATGTAGAGCTGTCGGCCGCTTGGCACACAGACGTAGGTTTACCCTGCTCCAAACGGATTTTTCCATGCTCGGCAAAGAGCCAAGTGACTGCCGCCCCTATCAGAATGAGCAGCAATGCCAAATGAAATATGAGCGAGGATGCCTTCATCTTGCTCTTTAGCACATACACCAATGCGCTGACGGCAATCAGTGTCCACAGTGCGAAAAATGCCCAAGAATCGTAGATGAAGGAGCGCGCCACATCGGTGCCGCTGACTTTTTCTATCACGGTGGCTACTGCCAGCGCCAAGGTCATCAGCCACAGTCCAATAAAAGATATGCGTTTAATTGCTTTCATTTCGTATCATACAAAATTCGCCATGGGTAAGCCAAAAGCACACCCACGGCGAAAAAATCATTAACAATAAATTATATTGAGTTGATAAACTCTACCACGGCATCTCTATCCGATTTAGAGAGATTACGGAATTTTTCCACCGATTTGCGTGCATCGCTCTTTGCTGAACCGTGCCACATGATGGCTTCAATCACGTTGCGGGCGCGGCAGTCGTGCAAGCGGTCGGAGGCACCTGTGCACAAGCGGCTCAGTCCTCTACCCCAAAGTGGAGTGGTACGGCACCAACCAGTACGAATATCGTTGACCATAAACAAACGGTGCTGCACCAAGTCGGTATAAGGCCAAATCTTCTGATATGGGAATCGTGGAAGTTTTTGTGCCTTCGCTCCTACAAAGAAGTTGTTAGGGTCGCGGATTTCGTCGGCACCTGTTGTCCAAGATGGGCGGTGGCAGTATGCACAACCGATTTCCGTGAACAGTTTCTTGCCTTTTTGAAATTGGTCGCTATTCACGCCGCGCGCTGCTGGCACAGCCAGACCACGGTGCCAAGCCATCAAGTCGATGTATTCATCGTCGGTCATTTCAGCTGGCAGTTCTTTACTCATCAGATAGTTGTAGATATCTTTCTGCACATCGCCAGTTTTCTTCCATTCTGGATAGTACTTGTAGAATGAAGCCTGTACATCGGGATCTTTTGATGCCACATCGGCATAAGCGGTGGTCATGTAGTGATAGCGGCGGTCGCCACGTGTCACATTAGTGATATTCCAAATTGCATTGGCTCCTGCACCATCTTGCAAATTACCTCTTGAAAGAGCGTAGGTGTAACGGCGCACATATTTGGTGCCGTCGCCTTGAGCAGTGTTGGTGTAATAGCTTTTGAAATCGCCATTAGCCCAAATTGCTGGGTTCAAAGGCACACCCATCTTTTCTTCAGCGAGGTATTGCGCACGAATATCGTCGTCGGTGATGGCATCGATCAAACCTGTTCCGTAAATACCGATAGTGCTTTCCACACGGCAGCGGAGTTGTGAATAGTCAATGTTTTTACCGCCCACTTGCAGAGGCACATAGAATGCGTCTTGAGGAATCACCACTTCTGGGTAAATCAGGCTATAAGTTTCGCCATCAGGGAATTTATTGCCCCATTCATCGGTGTATGGCTCCCAATTAATTTTAATTTTCTTTTCGTCGATTGGAGCCTTGAATGGAGCGGCTGCCTGAGTTTGAGGCATACCGGTGAGCGACGACAGGTAAGTGTCGTTCTCATCTGTGAGCACCAGCAGATAACCATTGCCAATGTTGTTGGAATTGTACTGGGTTTGACGCTGACCGTGGCCATAGCTTGGGTGACAGGCAATACAACTTGTTCTCACCCAAAGCGGACCAAGACCACGCATAGGCTGTGTGGCATCAGAGCCAGTGTCGAATGGCGATTCGAAAATGCGTTCGCCACGCTTAAACGAAGCCACCAGCCCTTGTTCCTCCACTGCGGGAGCAAATTGCTCGTAAGCTGAAGCGGTATGGTTGAAAGATGTTCCCAACTTTCCGCCCGAGTAGTACTCGTCGGCATAAATCTGAGATGGTTCCTCATTATGTGGCTTATCGTCAGCGCACGAAGGCAGCAACAATACAGCCAAAGCCGAAATAATAGTATATTTATGGAGATACATCATTGTTTATTATTTTGAAATTTCAGTAATTGCGTTATCCAAAGCGTTCATCAGCTCGTTGCAAGCCTCTACAGCTTTCTGAGTTTCGGCAGCAGTGAGGTGGTTGCGGAATGGAGCTGGCATTGAAGAAACTTCTTTAATTGCGTTGTCGATGGCTGTACGCACTTTTGTGTCGGCATCGGCATTCTTCTTCTTCATGTATGCAGCAAGGGAGTTGGCGTTTACTGTGCCATCAAGTGAGCCGTAATAGACATTTCTCACGCTCCTGAGGTTGTCGGTGAAGTCTTCAATTGAGTTCCAAGAGTACCACGATTCCACGTCAAGCACATTGCCTGAGTGTACAGGGTCGGTGATTTTAGTGTTGCCCACTTCATCGCTAATGTCGCTTGCACCTTGCAGAATCTGAACCATTGCGGCAATTTGTGTCTTATAGTTGGTGTTGCCACTTTCACCAGCAAGAATCATCATTTCGCCATAGTTGGTGCCTGGTTCAAGTTCTTGCTCTTTCAAGATTTCCTTCTTTTTAGCGTCAACGTTTTCCAATCCTGCCCAAGAAGCCTCAAGACGAATGGTTTGCCATGCAAGGTCCTCTGCCACAGCGGCATTGAAAATCAGTTCATTCTTTGTGATTTCGCTCACGTTTCTTGGTTGACCGTCACGGAAAATCACATATTCCACAGCGTGGAAGCCAAGCAAACCGTAACCGAGTGTAGAGAAGCCGTCGGCACCTGCACCATCGGTATCAAGTTCTGAAATCAAATCAGCATTTGAAAGTGTCTGGTCGAGTTTGCTCTTTTGCAATGGCCATGAGTCGATATGTGGATCGATGTTATAGTCGCTGGCTGCACCAAAGAGGAACGCTTCGCTCAATTCCCAGTATTTTCTGGCTTCCACCCATTTTTTGCAAGCCTTATTCACATTTTCTTGTGTGGGGTTTTCCTTCAAATCAGCGCACACACTCGCCAAATCCATTGAAGCGTCGGCAAGCGATTTGTAAGTGGGAACTACCACATTATTCACACATTGTGCGATGATGGCTTGCTTTGCAGCACTCATTTCGCCCTCGTTTGGTTCATTGTTGTTGTCGCTGCACGAGAGCAACATGGTGGGCAACATCAGTGCCATCAAACTTCCTTTAAGTAATTTCTTTGCATTCATAACTTGAAAATTTTAGATGATATTTTTTTACTATTTTTTTATAAATGGAACATTCCGTAATAGCACACGCCTAAACTAACGGTTGGTTCGTCGTTGAATTGCGATTTAAACATTCGCTTGCTCCACTCGCCCTTTATCACAATTTCCTTCATGGGGTAATAGTTGAAGCCGAAGGTCATTTTCTGACGGCCCCATTGTGGTTCATCAGCCATGCTCGACACTGTTTTATACATGGAGTCGTAGTAATCGTAGCGGCCAAACACATAGAAGCGTTGGTCCGACGACGAGAGTTTTTTGTTAAGCGAGAACACATCATAGCCCAATTCACAGCCCACTGCTATGGCATCGGATGCGATGCTCGTTTTTGGAGATGGCGAGTCTTTGCGCGATGCAACATTTGCCTTTGTGATTTCAAGAGAGTTCGACAAATGTCCGTAATCGAAATTACCACGTGCTATAATATTATGGTCGTTGTAGAGAAAACCGAATGTGCCAATCGTCACGGTTCCTTTCAGGTTTTCATATTTACCTGTAGCATTCAGTGTGTTGGTGGCGCTGTTGCCCACATAGCCGCTGGCACTCAGTCGGAGACCTTTGATAGAATAGTTGTCGATTCGCAACGCACCAGCATAGCAAGTGGCCATTTTAAATTCGTAGGGCGAGCCTGCACCATCGTGAATCCAGCCCTTATTGCCAAAGCGGTCGGCATCGAGTCCGGCAATGCCCATCACTTCATAGCGGAAATCGCCCACTCTACCAAATGCGGAAATACCTGTTTCGTGCCATGTGCAAGGGAAAATGGTATTTTCGCCTTCGGGGCGATACACGGTGAAGAATTCGGTAGGCATGTGATTGTTGTTGGTTTCGCCCACAGGCACCACTATGTGGCCTAATCGCAAATTAAACTTGGGAGAGAAGGTTTTCTGAATCCAAAATTGTTCGAGTGCCACTTCACCGCCACGCTCGATTTCGCTTTCGTATTCACCAGTTTCCTCTTCTTCAATTTCAATTGCACTTTCAGTGCCGCCATGCTCAAACTCAATTTCCGAGCCCATCGACCAGCCTTTACCGAAGTCATAGCCCACGAAAAACACCACATGGGGCAAATCAAACTGGCCAAAACTCTTCGCGTCCTTATATTTGGAAGCGTCGGTGTAGCGCTTGTAATTATTGCTGTAAAACATTCGGCTTGCCACAGCTTCGCCATATCCGCCAAGGGTGAGGCGGCTCGTTTTTTTCGTGTTCCCTACAGTGTCGGTTTGAAACGAATGTGCTGATGCGAGAAGCGTGAACGAACTCGCAACAATCGCAACAGCATACTTAATGGTTGATAATTTTTGCATTGAATATAATTTTTGTGTTTATTTATTCCTTTCAAAAACCAATGCAAAATTATCCTAAAATGTGTTTTTCATAAATCGCAAAATTGTAGTAAAATTTCAACCAAAATAATTATTTGTTGCTAACAACATATCATTAAAATCCCCTTTTCTTGGTATGTAACTTAAGTTTTTTCCACACTTCGCCATATAGCAAAAGCTGACAGATCCACTCTTGTGTTACCGTCTGCTTTCGTGGTTATTTCCTATGGTTTCCCTCCTATTCGTTGATCATTCGCCAATATGGGTGTCCGAAAAGGGAGTAAATGTGCGTGTCGCGGAAGCCGAGTGCCTCGTAAAGGTGCTTCGCTCCCTGGTTGTCGGGAGAGCAAGCCAAAATCGCAGGGCGACCCAATGATTTCGCATAGTCGATACGCGATTGCATAAGCATACGAGCCACACCCTTGCCACGGCATGAAGGCATCACCGCCAGGCTATCGAGGTAGTATTCGCCTGGTTGTGTTTCGGAATCCATCTTTTCGGGGTCGAACGAGTCTATAATCAATGCCGACAACATGTCGAATGTCACATCACGCCTTTGCGCGTAGTCATCGCCAGCATATGCCACAATCGCTCCAACCAATGTGCCGTCGCATTTTGTTGCCACGGTCACATGGCGCCATGTATAAAGTGTGTCGGGGTGGCGTACCACCGATTCTATCATGTCGATTCGCTCACGTTGCGATTCAGGAATCTGGTTTCCTGCTTTCTCATACTGTTCCATGATGTCGTCATCGAGTGCTTCGGCAACGACCATTGCCACAAATAGTGCGTCTTCCTCTGTGGCTGGGCGTAATAAAATCTTTTCGTCCATATTTAAAAATAAAAAGTGATTATATCATATTAAAAGGTTAGCGGCTGCGTCCTTATCTGCTGCTGAGCAGAAAACGAATGCCTGTGATAGTAAGTGCCGATGATAAGCCTGTGTAAAACACCGCAATAAACAATAGCGGCATCAAACCGTAGTGACGAATGGCTATGCCCATAGTCATCATAAATGCCATGATTATCCAGCCAACTACATCAAAAAAGCCCATCGGGCAACTTGAATCGCCTTTTTGGGATATGCGAAGTCGGTGCTTGTGAAACATCTTGTTGAATACGCAAATGAAAAACGCCAAAAACACCACTACAGCCCCAAGCAAAAGCAAAAAGAAATTGCAGTCCACACTCAACCAGCAGTCAATGCCAATATGCAGAATGTTAGCCCCAGCCACGATCCATACAAGCCCGGCTATAATCATCAATATCTTTCTACTTACACCAAATCTCATAGTTTGTAGTCGTTACTTTTAGCGTTGCCGTTAACCCAAATCAGTCATCAGGTATTGTGACACGGCCTAACGATCGATTTGGGATAATAATACAAATATAAGCATTTATTTCCTCACACAGAATATTGGCTAATAAAAAACGCCTCGAAGATTAGTGACTTCGAGGCGCAATATACTTTTATGTGCGAAGCGTTACGGATATTGGAGTCCGTGCAACTTGAATTGTTCGGCATCGAGGTCTTTCAACCCGCAGTCGTCTAATGGGCGATATTCATCGTGGTCGTTGACATAAAGGCGTGGCTTTTGTTCAAACGCCTTGTTGCTCACAGCGGCATCAGCCTTAAACTGGCTGGTGGAGATTCCGCCAAGGTCGAGCATCGTGTGGAAAGTGACACGGTTGGTGGCAATAGGCTTTTTCTGGTTTGCCACAAGAGTTTCCCACTTTTCGGGGAATGCCGACTTAAATTCCGGCGAAGCCCACAGGATAAACGGCACACGCAGTTGGTAATAAGTTGGAATTGGCGATGAGTGCAGGAAGCGTTGGCGTGAATCATCGAAAATGTCCTCTCCATGGTCACTCACATAGCACATAGCCGCCGACATGTGCGTATCTTTCAGCGCATTGATTACGCCTGCAAGCAGAATATCGGTTTCACGAATACTGTTATCGTAGGCGTTCACCATATTCGAGCGATATTTGTTGCTTGCCGATGGAATTTCGTCAGGCGTATAGTATGCACCCTTTCTATCGTAGCGGTCGTAGTAATTGAAGTGTGAGCCGTAGCAGTGAAGCAACACAAACAGTTTGCCACTCTTGTGCTTAGCCAAGTGCTTTTTCAATTCCACCACCAGCGCATTATCAGGCAACTGCGCCATCAGGGGCAAATTGTCCTTGAGGTTGTGCACCTCGTCGGCTTCGCAACCGAGGAAGTCGATAATGGAGTGATTGCGGCGTTGGCAACTCAAAAACAGCGTGGAGTAACCAGCCTCCTTAAATGCCGTAACAATGCCTTTTTTATAGTAAATACCGTCGAAATCGTCTTCGCTACCTACTGGGGTGAGCAATAGCGGCACACTTTTATGTGTGGTGTTGCTCATGGTGATAGCATCGTAGTATGCCACCACATCTTTACCCATTGCGCCAAGCAGCGGAGTGGTGTTGCGTTGATAGCCATAAATACCGAAGTTGTCGGCACGGGCAGTTTCGCCCACAATCAGCACATACACTTCCGGAATGCTGTCAGGGTGGGTGCAAGTGGCATTGTATGTGAAATCTTTCACATTCTTGTCGTAGTTGAATGTCTTTGTAGCTCGGTCAATCGACAATGCCAAGTTGTAGCAGGCATTCACTGGAAAGATGTCGTCTTCCATCGCAAATTTCTTATCCACAGCGTAGGCAACGCCGATAAGCACCACGCCCAAAGCCATCACGCCATACGCAATTTTGCGTTGCAGTTTACGGAATGTGGGTTGAAGTATCTCCCTATTCAAAATCGACAGCACTGCCACAACCATGCCTGAAACATAAACCACTACTACAAACAGCACTGCTGGGAGCAAGTTGGAGAGCAGTTCGGTGGTTTCGGTCGGGTTGGTGGTGGTGAGGTTCAGGAACATGTCCACCGCAATGGGCGATTCTCCGTAAAGATAGAGCAGCACGATTTGGAATGCGTCGAGAAACACGAAGAAGAACAGCCACCAAAACATTTTGCCGGGCTTCGAACTGAGCGTGAACGCCAACCAATACAGCCCCAACGGAAACACGATTCCCGCTATGCGAACTATTGTAGAGGTGGACTCGGTGAAAAACATCATCACATTTGGCAAAATCAACATTGCCAAAAATGTCCAGAACACAATCTGCTGATTCTTAAATATGTCAAGAATTTTCTTAAAATGCTTCATTTAAACTAAACATAAAACCAGTTTGACCCGACTTGCCAATGCCGTAGTCTAACCTAATATTCATACGCCTACGAAAGGCAAAACGATAACCAATACCAAAGTTGGGCAATATGTGCTTAAAACCGTCCATATTGTGGAACACATTGCCCACACCAGCCCAAAGCACCATGCCATGCCGTCCCCAAATATGCTGACGCAATTCCACTTGGGCATTAATCATGTGCTTGTCGCGGTAGCGGCCTAAATAATAGCCTCTCATGCGATGTGTGTCGCCCAAAAGCGCCATCTTCGCCCACGATGGATTACCGAAGTTAAACAGTGCCCAAAAGTCGGTGGCAAGCGTGCAGTCGCGCCACAGCGGACGGTAGTAGTTTGCCCTCACATCGGTGGTTGAGAATGCGTAGCGATTCCACAGGAATTTCGGAAAAAACGTTTGTGCCATATACAGATAAACACCCGTCTTGGCATCGGTAACCATATCGCGTGTGTCATACTCCAGAGCACAGCCAGCGCCATAATTGCGGAGCGCCAAATGCTGCCCTTGCAACAGTTCGGGGCGGGCTATCGTGTCGCTGTTCACATAATCCCATTGCAATATCGGGCCAAATCTGAGGTTGTCGGCAATACTGAAAAGCAACTCGGCATCAATATTTGCCAAATACTTTTTCTGCATCGTTTTGTTGTCAGAGTTGTTGCCATTCTCATATCCCATGCCCCAAAAGTAAAGTGGCTCATACTCAAATGTTACTTTGGTAATCAATCGCATGTTGTTTGGGAAAAGGATATTTCCTGCGAAATTCAAATCCCAGAAATTTTTCGTCGTGTAGGTGGCTGAGAGTTGCGCATTGGAAAGTTGGCTCAAACTGTCGCAGCCGTTCAGTCGCATCGACGCTGCGCCTACAATCGACAATGCCAATCCCGAAACTGAATCGAAGTGAGGTCCACCCAATATGCTGAATGTGCTGGTGCTTTGAGCATCGCCACCACCATCGAGCGAGAAATAATCGAGCACTTTGCGCACGAACGACTTCTTCACTGGCACCAACGATGCGCTGTCTGTCACAAGCCCAACAGAGTCGGGGGCAATGGTAACTACACCATTTCCCTGCACTGCCGCTAACACCAACATCATCGATACGAGAATATATTTCATGTATTGTCTCTTGTGAAAAATAACAATCCGGAATCACTCTGTTCCCTACATAAAAGTCAAAATCGTTGCAAAGATAAGAATTTTTAAGGCAAAAATCATCAACAACCTTTCAGAAAAAGCAAAATAAGAAAATTTATCCGTAATTTTGTATTTCGTTTTGTTTTCTACATCTATGAAATTAAAAGACAACACTTATTTTCAACTGTTTTCCACTTTTTTCAAAATCGGAAGCTTCACCTTTGGCGGTGGTTGGGCTATGATTTCCATTATCCAGCGCGAGGTGGTGGAGAAGCACCATTGGATTAAGCAAGAGGAATTCCTCGATTTGCTGGCCATCGCGCAGTCGATGCCCGGCATTCTTGCTGTGAATATCAGCACGGTAATTGGCGACAGGTTGAAAGGCGTGAAGGGCAGTCTGGCTGCGGCGTTGGGCACCATTCTCCCCTCTTTTATCATCATTCTGATGATTGCCATTTTCCTCACTCCCGACGCTATTAAAAACAACCCTACCCTCACCGCCATATTCAAGGGCATACGTCCTGCGGTGGTGGCGCTTATTATTGCACCAGTGATTACCACGGCTAAATCGGCGGGCATCAATCTCAAGACGGTGTTCATTCCTGTGGCTGTGGCTTTGCTCATTTATTCGGGCTTGCCCATCATTTCCAATCCGGTGATTTTCATTTTCATCGGTGCCATAGGTGGTTACCTCTATTTCACCCACACTCAAATGCAGAAAAGAAAGGAGGAAAAGGCATGATCTCCACTTACCTCCGCCTCATTTGGGCATATCTTCAAATCGGTTTGTTCGGCTTTGGTGGCGGATATGCGATGCTGTCGCTCATTCAAGGGCTGGTTGTGGGAAAAGACTGGTGCCCACAAATCACCACACAAACCTTCACCGACATCGTGGCTATCTCGCAAATGACACCTGGACCGATTGGCATCAACAGTGCCACCTACATTGGCTATGTGGCCACAGGCAGCGTGCTGGGGTCTATCGTTGCCACTTTCACGGTGGTGCTTCCTCCTTTCATTTTGGTACTGTATGCCAGCCACTTCATCGCACGCCATCAGGAGAGTGCCATCATCAAGGGGTCGTTTATGGGGCTTCGCCCCGTGGTGGTGGGATTGATTGCCTCGGCTGCGCTACTCCTAATGAACAAGGAAAACTTTGGTGACACCACTATCGATGTGGTTAAAAGCGTGGCTATCTGCTTGGCTTCGCTCGGCACTGTTTATTTCACAAAGATTCACCCGATTCTGGTCATTGTCGTGGCTGGAATTATCGGCTATTTCATTTTTTAAGACTCGTCATGAACTACAACGATACTATCAATTTCTTATTCTGCCAGTTGCCTGCTTTCGAGCGTCAAGGTGGCGCTGGTTACAAACCCGGACTTCAAACAAGCCGCGACTTGGACGATATGGTGGGCAACCCTCACCGCTCCTACAAGTGCATCCATGTGGCAGGCACCAACGGCAAAGGCTCCACGAGCCACCTTTTGGCGAGCATTCTGCAAGGACAGGGCTACAAGGTGGGATTATACACTTCTCCACACATTGTGGATTTCAGGGAACGAATCCGTGTGAATGGCGAGAAAATCAGCGAAGAGGCTGTGGTCGATTTCACCGAGCGTTTTCTGAAGTCGGGCTATCAAGGACACCCCTCTTTTTTCGAACTCACCTCCACCATGGCTTTTGAATACTTCAAAATGCAACATGTGGATTACGCCATTATTGAGGTGGGGCTGGGCGGCAGACTCGACAGCACCAATATCATCACCCCGATTTTGAGCATCATAACCAATATTTCCATCGACCACACTCAATTTTTGGGCAGCACTCCTTCACAAATCGCCTCCGAAAAAGCAGGCATTATCAAAGAGGGTGTTCCTGTGGTGATTGGCGAGGGAGATGGCGAGGTTCGCACTACTTTTGAAAATAAGGCTGCGGAAATGAATGCCCCTATCACATTCGCCACCGACTCCCCCACCATTCAAAACGCCTATTGCGAAAACGGACACTGCCGCATCGAATCGATGGCTTACGGCACACTTATCAACGAACTGGGTGGAGAATACCAAATCAAAAACAGTGCCACAGTGCTGACTGCGCTTCAAGCGCTGAAAGACGCTGGAGTCCAAATCAGCGACGATGCCGTAAAAACAGGATTTGCCCATGTGATTGAAAACACTGGGCTGATAGGCAGATGGCAAACCATCAGCACCAATCCTCGCATCATCTGCGATTCAGGACATAATGCGGGCGCCTTCATCCAAATCACCCGACAACTGCAAAACGAGACCTATCACACCCTGCACATGGTGATGGGCTTCATGGCTGATAAAGATGTGGACCACGTGTTGGCGATGCTTCCCAAAGATGCCACCTACTATTTCACGCAAGCCGCATCGCCACGCGCAATGACTGCCGACGAGTTGCTTCAAAAAGCCGCATCACACGGTTTGCACGGCAAGTCCTACCCCACTGTTGAAGAAGCAAAAAAAACAGCCATCACCGCCGCCACCGCCACCGACCTCATCTACATCGGAGGCAGCATGTACGTCCTCGCCGAAGCCCTAAAGACCAATTTGGATTAAAAATCTCCTAAAACGACAACGCCATAACGTAGGGACATGCCTTCGGCATGTTTCCAATGCGTTGATACATTGCTGTTTGCATCGAAACATGCCAAGGCATGACCCTGCGTCATAATGGATTCGCAGATTTAACACGTCCTCCCATCTGGTAGAATTTTTAACACCGCCAGAAGAAGCTTCATGGACATCTGCTGAATGACGAAAAACATGTTGCAAACTTATAGGGACAAGCGGAGCCCAAGGCAATTGTTGCGATCGCCAAGGGTGAAGTCGGAGCGCCTAGAAGAACGACAGTCCCACGCACTGCAGTCCCAGCCGCCGCCACGATTCACACGGTCCGACTAAGGACCTTTAGGATTGGTCTGCGCACCACTGCTGTAATTTCCATACCAGTCGCTGCACCACTCCCATACATTGCCGCTCATATCGTAGATACCTAATTCATTTTGGGCTTTGGTGCCAACTGGGTGAGTTTTATGACCACTGTTGTCAAAATACCAAGCCACATTGTCAATGTCGTTGCTACCGCTATACTTATAGCCACAGCTGTTGTTGCCACCACGGCAGGCGAACTCCCACTCCGCCTCGGTGGGCAGGCGGAAGTGCTGACCGGTCAATGAATTCAGCTTGCGGATAAACTCCTGGCAGTCGTCCCACGAGACCTGTTCCACTGGCAGGTTGTCGCCTTTGAATTCGCTCGGATTACTGCCCATCACCGCCTTCCACAGCGCTTGCGTCACCTCGGTTTTGCCAATGTAGTATCCGCTCAACGTGACACTGTGAACAGGCTTTTCGCCACCCCATGCGTCACTGCCCTGCTCGGAGGTGGCACCCATGCGGAATGTGCCACCTTCCACCCAAACCATATCAAACGACACACCTCCGACCTGAAATGTTTTTGTCGCCTTTCTTTCGGTTTCTTTACGCTTGCGCTCTGCCTCTGCTGGATCGGGAATCACAACAGTGTCATCACCGTTGAGATTGCTGATAAATTCAGCTACGCTTTGGGTGCGCTCATGGCGGCCTTTCATCGCCATAGCAATGGCGGAAATCACAGGACGGGAGATGTGCTTTTCCTGCAAGACAGCCACAGGAAGCCCCTCGTCTCGAATCTTTATTGCATTGGGTGGTGTATTGCCGGTAAGGAGCTTGAACAGCGTAGCGGCAAGGGCATACACATCACTCTGCGGCGAGAAAGTCTGCACTCCATTATTACCATACTGCTCCGCTGGCGAATAGCCTCGGTTGATGCCCACAAGCGTGGTGGTAGTGCCCTTGGAAGTGACAGTGTCGTACTGCTTCGCCACGCCGAAATCAATTACGAGCACCTTGCCGTCGTCGTGGCGCAGCACAAGGTTGCCGGGCTTGATGTTGAGGTGGTTGATATTCTTGCTGTGGATATACTCCAATGCGCTGGCGACATCTTTCACATAGCCAAGTGCCTCCGCCTCGGGAATAGCGCCCCGACGCTTAACCATATCGCCAAGCGACTCGCCCTCGATGTAGTCCATCACGTAATAGGCTGTGTCGTTTTCCTCAAACGCATCAAGAATGCGCACAATGTTGGGGTGGTTTAACCTAAAAATAGTGCGCGCCTCCTTCACAAACTTCAGTTTGAAGCGTTCCACAATCTCACGGTTACCCGATTTGGGAATGGTCACACAGGATGTAGAATCGTCACGCTCGCAATAGTCTTTGAAGAAAAACTCCTTAATCGCCACCTTGCCCTCAAGCAAAGTGTTTTCTGCCAAGTAGGTGATGCCAAAACCACCCTGCCCCAGTTTTTTAATTATCCTATATTTTCCACTCTGAAGCGTGGAATCAGCCCGCAATGCGTCCATAATATGCTGATGTTAATTAGTTTCTGTCAAATGATTGTTTATTCCTTTTGCAAATATAAAGATAATTATTTATTTGCACCACCATTCTCACATTTAATCATCAATAGAAATTCACTGGTGACGCATAGATAAACAACACATCGGATTGAGGATGTGTCAAATCACCAAAAATGACAGCGCCATAGCGTAGGGACATTCCTTTGGCGAAAGCACTGAAAAACTATTGTGAATGAAGTAAAGATTTTGTAGAGACTTGTAGCCGTTGGAAACGGCTGATTATGGTTAACTCCATGCAAGCGAATGAAGC
>OQVZ01000199.1_pt1 | contig 22380 bp, 19 predicted proteins | sample 1691571 | NCBI WGS metagenome assembly OQVZ01 (sample SAMN03418261, study PRJEB22391) | human gut metagenome | biome: human-gut; feature: organic feature; material: feces | host: Homo sapiens | place: Tanzania | collected 2013-01
ATACCGTAAGCCGTGGTATCAAGAAAATGTTCAATGAGCAATGGCGCAGACATTTTCCTATGCCAGACTATGAGATTGACCAAGTTAAGAAGAAAGTGGTTGTCCGCATCTATGGCAATGAAATCAACAAACGATACACGGATTTGTTGAAGACAAACGACACTCTTTCTCTATGGGATTGCATCTCGCTTGACGCAGTGCAAAAAGGTAGAACAATTCATGAGGATATAGCGCAAGACTTGCTTAAACGTGGACTGATAGAAGGTGAGGCTCCCCATTACAGCATCTCTCTTAGCATTGCAAAGAATACTAATCAACTGCCTTCTTACACAAAAACAAAAGGATTGGACAAGGAGAGGTTGCGCCAGATGGTTCTACAATATCTCAGCAATGCAGGAGACGAAGGTGCCAAGCGAGATAGTATATACGAATATCTCAAAGATGTGCTTCCTGCTAACAAGACAGAAGAGCAACAGTTGCGCATGCTTGGAGATTTACTAAAAGTCATGAAAATGGAAGAACTGATAAAAACAGATGGACGGAATTGGTTTCTTCAGTGAAAGAACCGTCGAAATTCGACGAAAATGACGTAATTCCGTCGAAAATTCGTCGAAATGGTTTCAAATTCGTCATAATTCAACAGAATTTATAGCGAAAGCAACCTATTATAGCGTACACCGTCAAAAAGCTGACCGGTTTAGTTGAACTTAAAATTGGATTTATAATGTTATTAGGAAACAAGATAAAATCTCTTAGAGACGAACAAGGAATATTGCAGCGTCAAGTAGCTGCATACTTAGAAATAGACACACCTATGTTCAGCAAGATTGAACGTGGGGATAGACGAGCAAAGAGAAGCCAAGTAATTCAAATGGCAACATACTTCAAAGTGAATGAAAAGGAAATGCTCACCCTTTGGCTTGCTGATAAAATTCTAAGCGATTTAGAGGGTGAAGAGGATTTGAAACTCACCGCCATTGAAACAGCAAAATCCGAGTTAATGGATGTTAATCGCTAATTTGCAGCAAACAATTCATGGCTCTGTTGAAAAGTCGTGAGCTTGTTATTTCCGATGAAGACAAAGCGGTACGGTATTTGGAGAGCATCGGGTACTATCGCCTTTCTGCCTATATGTACCCATTCTTGAAAGCTCCAAAGGAAACTCATCAGTATAAAGATGGTACAACTTTCCAACAAGTGTTGAATCTCTATCGCTTCGACAAGAAGTTGCGTATGCTTCTTCTCAATGAGATTGAGAAAGTAGAGATAGCTATTCGTCGTGCCATTATGAATATTCCTGTGCAGATGACAGGAGATATTTATTGGCTGACAAATTCTGTTCACTTTGCCAACCAAAGAACTTTTCAAGAAACAAAGAACACCATCGACAGAGAATATGCGAAATCAACAGAAGAATTTATCAAGCATTTCAAGAACAGCTATTGCGACCCATATCCTCCATCATGGATTTTGGGTGAGTTGCTGACGATGGGCAATGTGAATATGATTTACCGTAATCTGAAAGCAGACAAGATACGCAAGCGCATCTCTCATTATTTCGGCTTGCAACCTATCGTCTTGGAATCTTGGATAACATCTTTGACTTTGTTGCGAAATGCCTGTTGTCATCATTCAAGGGTGTGGAACAAGGTAAGTTCCATCATGCCAGTTACTCCAAGAAGAATTGTTCATTCCTGGATTACCCTGCCAACAAACCCTCAAAGAGTGTATTTCACAATCTGCATCATCAAATATTTCCTTGATATCATATCACCTAACAATGATATGCTTGATAAGATGAACAGACTTTTTGCTACGTTTCCAGAAATAGATAAGGCTGCCCTTGGTTTTCCTTCTGGTTGGGAAAACGAACCATTGTGGCAATAAAAGGTATATGGAGTGACTACTAACCACCTCACATCACCCACATTTTTTGTAAATTCGGTGTGACAGAAGGTTAAATACGTTAAATCTCCACCTTTTCGTATCTAAACAGAATTCATACGACCACTTTTCTACCGTTTAGAGCGTATAACACTGATAATCAACTAATGTAAGCAAAGCATCCACATTGCTTCTCCAATAATCAAGAGTAAGATCTTTGCGCTCCTTCACACGTAGTTCTGCAGACTCCAAGAAGAGCATGACAAGACGATTGAGTTTGTCTATCTCATCTTTCACCAAGTAATTCTTGGCAATAATGACATCACCTTTCCTTACAACACTTCCCTTCCATGTCATAAGTCCCATATTTGGCAAAGTCACGTCAGCACGTTGCAGCAACTCATCGAAATAGTCTGGGCGGCCGTCAGGATTTTTCAGCCGCTCGTCATCCATAGTAAATCCTTTTACAAGATACTCTGAGAGATGCAGCGTTGCCCATTGACGGAACTGAACACCACGAACACCACGAATACGATAGCCTATAGCGAGAATCATCTCCATGATGATGTCGTTCTGCTCATTGTCCGCAGGATACGTTTGATGTTCGTTGTTCATTATATGATAATGTTTTTATATTTTCACTCAACTTCCGTACATGCGAAAGTCTGTCAATAAGAGATCAGAGGTAGCTCCAGCCGATGATGGCTTGCTCCATCTTCTGACATAGCGACTGAAACTTCTGGCATAAAGAGTTCGACCATTTGGTCATACCGAACAGCTGCTTCTGCTCCAGGAATGCATCATTGTCCCATTGCATGTAGTCGTAGTCGGAGAAGTAACGTTTGTATTCACGCAAGGTGTCGCCAGAGAAACGCTTGTAGCCTTCGATGTCGCCAAACCAGTAGCTGCTCATCATCTGGCGGGCAAAAGCCTCATGCGAATAGTTGGCCAAAAGATTGTGATGCCTCAGCACACTCCACACGCAAAACCACTGGTTCTTCTTGTTTACCAGCTTCACCATCAGGGAAATCGTTTTGCGCAATTCGTCCATTTTCACCGGTCTGCCTTTGAGTACCGTTACGAAAACCTCATTGTCGTACTGCGGTTTTATTTCATTCGGATGCTGACATTCGAAAATCTGCTGTTCCAGAAGTTGCCATTTTGCAGTAGCAGAGAGCAGACTGATGTATTCTTCTGCAGTAAATGTCAGCTGGTTTACTTCCTTTCCCATCTCGTAAGCATCGTTTACATGGTGCAGGAACGGCAGGAGCAGACTGTCCGGAACTTCGTTTTGCAGTTTTCGCTGTTCGCTGCGCATCTGATCTATGTTGAGTGTCTTACGGTCGTTATTGTATTCCAGAGTAGAGAAATACAGGTCGATGTCTTTCTTCATCACACAGTCATGAATGACCGTCGCCCAGAGATTACCTCCCATGTCAATTCCAATGATGACTCTCTTGGAAACTTGACTTTCTGTCGTTCCTGTGCTATCTTTCTTCCACATCTTTGGACTCCTTTGTTGAGTTGTTTTTGTGGTAAAAACAATTTACTTGACAAGGAGTCCTTTTTCCACCGCCTTTCGCGTTATTTTGCTCCATCACCTATACATGATAGCTTTCGGTTGGTTTTGGGTCGGAATAATAATCAATCATGGAAACAGGCTTTTTCAAGCCTCTAGCCCATCAAATGTGCGCAATTTCTCGGACGTTATCCAACAACAAAAAAATTTGTCGCTCTGAATGAACTTGCTTGCCATCTGAACTCGAAAAAATCGGATGAACGATTTTTTTACGGAGTTCCGGAGCTTGCCTGCGCATGGGCTGACTCCCGCGCCAAATACTATCAGGCAACCGGAAAGTAGGTCGAGGAAGGAGTTCACTACGTCACCGGCGACACGCCGGTGGAACATCTGCTGTCACTGGAGGGTTGCAGACTGATCGAAAAATACGCCACCGTCGATACCCACAATGTCCCCGTCATAACCGACGGCACCGCTGAATTGTTCCACTAAACAAGAAAGGAGCCGTGCGGGAAACGTAAAAGCGTTTCCCGCACGGATTGAAAATTATGTATATTCTTCTCTCTACACCTGCAGCTCTAATACTTCTGGTCTACAGCATTTACAAATGGATCATGCGTCAATCCGACCGAGAGAAAGAGTTTTGGATTGATCAGAAAGTATACGGACATCCCGTTTCGCTCAAACTTTACGCGCTGATGAAAGCTGTTCTGTTCCTGATCGCCATCGGCGGAGCCATGCTGATTCTGGTTTCATTGGTATATGGTCAAGTTCCGACCTGGCGGGATTTTTCCAACAGAAAATTTCTCCGGGCTGTATGCGGTGCCGGCTTTTTCATCATTGTGCAGTTCGGGCCTTTAGGACTGATCTGGCTGATCAGGCATGTCGGAAAGTTCAACACAGGAAAAGTAATCCTGTTCTTTCTGCTGATCGGGATCATCACCGTCATACTGCTCGCGGGGATCTGTATCACGGCATTTTAAATTAAAGAGAATTGATTTCATTTTCAAGAGACCGTAGTTCATTCAATAAATCTTCAAATGACATATAATCTCCGTAAATCATAGCTCTCATTGCCGTATAGTCCGCTTTCAAAGCTTTCATAGAATGTTCCGCTGGCAACAGCCTCATCGTTCCCGGTTTGGCATCCTTATAATTTGCCCATCCGCAATGATAGAACTTATCCTTAAAATCGACGACTTGCTTCAATAATTTCAAATTGGAGAATGCAGACTCTTTTATAGGACTCCGCGCGATCATAACCGTATCATAATAGTGTCTGGAGTAACGTCCTCGTATTTTACTGTTCTCCGGACGGTGCGCTTCTGCATGAAGGATGGTAACTTTTTCCCAAAAAGAACGTTCCGGAGTCGTTGCAATAATATTAATTTCCGGCATAGTAAATAATTGTGGATATGCCTCTGAAGCATAAGGCGAAATTTTATAGGTAGCATGCGGCACCCAAGCAGCTTTCGCTCCGATTTCCAACAATATCTGGGGACGCAGATATTCATCGGCAAAAGATTTTGGATAGGTGATTATAATATTGTCTGGTTTTTCCTCTGAAAGTTCAGCAACACAGATGTCTGCACAAAGTTTCTGGACCTCCGGCAGCAATACGTCTGCAATATAATGCAGTCCCCAAGTATCCAGTTCTTCATTGAACTTGGCCTGTTTTGCATTGCTGCGCATCTCTAACGGATCCCCTATCGGATTCTCTTTCCAATTCAAGATCAAATCAATATCTTCTGAAAATCGCTTAATCAGATGAAAAATTTTGGAAAGGCTAGTTCCGCCTTTAAATATGATAGTATCCCTCAGTGAAGAATCGAAAAGTTGCTTCAAGATCCAGCAGACCCAGAAATCTTTTTCCACTGCGGCTTCAGACAAATAAGGAAATCTTGCCGCCGTTTGAACAAAAAGTTCCCGCCGTTTTCTGGAATCCATACGAGCAATTCTGTCCATGATCAGTTTTCTCCCGAACAGATCAATTTTATTTTATCATGAATCCAATCTGTCGTGAATTGAGTATCTTTCAAGATTTTATTCCGTTCTGATGCCGGAATAAAGTTACGTATTTTATTTATGATCTCTGCAGTAATATATTCGGCTCCCAACTCCCGGAGAGCTTGGACTATGATTTCACTTTTGCTATTTGCAAATCTTGCCTCTTTAAGAGAAATATGTTTGAATTCTATTGTTCGACTGCCAATCTCATACTGACGGGTTGGTCCATCCGAAAAATAGGTTAAACGCATCGGAACCTGAGTACTCAATCCTAAATAATTCAATGCCGCATTGCCGGAAATCAAAATATTCCATTGGAACTTTCGGGCAATGGCTCTGGCAACCATTTCCATATCAGGCGCCATCTCTTCTTTAAGAAGTTCACTGAAGCGGGGATAATCGTAAATTCCCCGCAAAAGAGGGCGAATAATTTTTTTATCCTTGAGACGATATAGACTCCAATCTATGGTTGCAGTCTTGGCCAAGTCTCCAAAATCACTATTGGTCATCGTCCATCCTCTGCCATGTGATTTTATTCTTGCAAGTATTTTATCTTCAACAGATAGCATATAGATGTTCCCTTCGATTTTCAAAGGTAAAATAGCATATTCCCCTTTGAAAATCAAATGGATTATGATAAAAAAATAAAAATTTTTTCGTTTGATTTCCCGGCTGACGAACCGGATGACTCTGCATCCTGTTTCGGTCTGTCAACCTTCGGGCAAAAAATCAACCGAAAGGATAGAGATGATGGAAGCAATACAGTTGGATTTATTCGATTTTGTCGCGATGCAGACGGCGGTTCAATCGAAGGTACAGGAAGTTCCGGAAACGATCGTTCCACGAAACTTTCAGAATGACGGAAGGCAAGGAATGCCGACGACTCCGGCGGCGAGGATTGAGGTGAATTTCAAGGCGATCCGTCTGCTGAAGGAACTCAAAGCCGAAAAACGGGTACCGTCTCATGAAGAGCAGATCACGCTTTCGCAGTTCAGCGGCTGGGGCGGGCTGACCGAAGTTTTCATGGAAGGCAATCGCCATTATCAGGCGCTCAAGGAACTGCTTTCCGACGAGGAATATCAGACGGCACAGAGTTCAATTCTCGACAGTTATTACACGCGCGAATATATCATTGACTTCATGTGGGATCTTGTCCGGCAGGAGTTGGGGATCAAGTCCGGCAAGGTTGCGGAGTTGGGTGCCGGGACTGGAAATTTCATCGGGCTTGCTCCGTTTCAGAAAACCTATGAGTTCACCGCCATTGAGATTGATAAAATTTCGGGAAACATCGCGAAGACGCTTTATCCGGAGTCAGACATCCGGATTGCATCGCTGGAAACGGTCAAGCTGCCGGAACAGTATGACCTCGTGATTGGCAATGTTCCGTTCGGCAGATTTGCCCCGTATGACCGGAATTACCGTTCCTGCAATGCCTGGAATCTGCATAATTATTTCATCTCCCGCGCATTAGATTGTTTGAAGGAAAATGGCCATGCCGTCCTCCTGACCTCCAGTTCCACGATGGACAAACCCGGTTCCATGCCGCAGATCACGAACGGGCGGGCGGGACTTGTGAAGGCTTACCGTCTGCCGAACAATACTTTCGCCGGAACGGAGATCGTCGCTGATATTCTCATCCTGAAAAAAGGATATCGGGAGAATCTTTCCGGGAATCTGCAGTGGATTGACACCGCCGATGATACGGGAAGAATTGAGGTCAACTGTTACTTTGCGCAGCATCCGGAACATGTGTTCGGCAAGCTCTCGAACACCGGCAAAATGTATGGCAAGCTGAACACACCTACTGTTCTGCCGAGTGATAAAAATCTGAAGGAACATTTCGATATCGAGCGTAAAGAGTTCATGCCCGCTCTGCCGGAAGTTCTCAAAAATACCGATCTGTTCGGCAATGCACTTCCGGAAGTGACAACGCCCAAAGTAGAAGTCATTTCCTATGCGGAGCGGACGGATATTCCGGAGGAGAAGGAACCACCGGAAAACTGCCGGGAATACAGTATTTTCAGCACACTGGATGCGGTTTATCAGGTCATTGACGGCATGGGACACCGCATGAAGGACCGCAAAGGGGCAAATCTCACGATCAAAGAGACGCAGAAAGTCCATTCCTTCGTCAAGATCAAAAATGCGCTGAATGAACTCATTGAAGTGCAATTGGATTTCAATGCCCCGGATGAAGAAATTGAGGATTTGCGCATCCGGCTTCGGTGTATTTACAACGATCATGTTGCAAAATACGGCGTGCTTTCCAATAAGACCATTCATAAATATTGCGTGGAAGATCCTGAATACCTCAAAGTTGCGGCGATTGAAAACTGCCGCAAAGTGACTGAAATCAACAAAGCCGGGATCAAGACGACGAAAAAAGTCTATGAACCTGGCGACATCCTTTTCAAGCGGACGCAATGGCCGTGGCGGGAACCGGATCATGTGGAAAACGTCGTCGAAGCCGGACTGATCTCACATGCCTATCGTAACAGCATTGATCTTGAATACATCGCGCGGATTACCGGCAAGGATACGGAAAGTGTCAGGATGGAGCTTCTGGCGAGCGGTGAATATTTCTACAACCCCGCCGCACAGAGAATTGAACTCAAAAGCCACTATCTTTCAGGGCACATCAAAATGAAGATCGAGGAAGCGCAGGCGCATGGCCTGACCACCAATGCGGAGGCGTTGAAAACGGTTCTGCCGAAACCTTTGACCATTGAAGATATCGACTTCGCGCTCGGTTCCTTCTGGCTGCCTGCGGAACTCGTTCAGAAATGGATTGCAAAGGATTTGAACGGCAAAGTTGAAATCCACTATGACGAAGATTCCGACAGTTGGAAGGTCGATACCGATTACCGGAGCCGTCAGCTTCTGAATCAGTATAATCTCGACAAACTCGATACCGTGGAGTTGATTGAACTCATTTTGAATTTGAAAGATCCGGTCATCCAGAAATCGGTCTGGAATGCGGATCGCGGAACCTATGTGGATATCATTGACAAAGAAGCGACTCTGACGGCACGCCAGTACAAGAATGAAATCCAGAACCGTTTCCACGACTTCGTGATGGATGACCGTGAGCTTGCGTTGGAGGTGGAACAGGTCTATAACGAATGCTTCAACAATTATGTTCTTCAGCAATACGACCTGCCGACGTTCGACGTTTATCCGGGCGCGAGCTCGGTGATTGACGGCAAGCCGTTCATTTTGCGCGAACATCAGAAGCGGGCAATCACGCGGAGCATTCAGGGGAACAGCTTGCTGGCGCACGCGGTCGGAGCCGGCAAAACTGCCGTGATGATTACCGCCGCGATGGAACTGATCCGTCTCAAACTTGCGACGAAAACGATGATCGTTGTTCAGAACGCCACCCTTCAGCAGTTTGCGGAATTTGCCCCGAAACTGTATCCGACGGCGAATATCCTTGTTGCCACGAAAAATGATCTGGTCAAGGAGAAACGCAAACGGTTTCTCGGGCGCATTGCCACGGGCAAATGGGATATCGTCATCATCGCTCAGAGTTCGTTCAATATGATTGAGGACAATCCCGACCTCGTGCGGGCGAAATATCAGTCGGAGTTGGACGAAATGGAGCGGGTTCAGGGGGCGCGCAACGTTGCCACGCAGCTTAACCGCCGTCAGAAAAAAGCGGAGGAACAGCGCAAACGCAGCCTCAAAAAACGTCTGGACAAACTGGAGGACCGCCATGCCTCGGAAGATATCGTCTACTTCGACCAACTGGGCGTGGATTGCATCTTCATGGACGAAGTTCACAGCTACAAGCGGAACTTCTTCGTCACGAAAATGACGCGGGTAAAGGGACTGGACAACGCCGCTTCTCAAAAGGCGTTCAGCCTCACCTTGAAGCTGAATCAGAACCGCGAAAAGACTGGCGGCAGGAATATTTACACGGCAACTGGAACGCCTGTCACAAACCAGCTTCCGGAGCTGTTCAACATGGTTCGCTACGTATCGCCGGAGAGTTTGTCGGCGTTTCATGTGGACACCTTTGACCGTTTCGCTTCGACTTTTACCCAGAGCGAAACGGCGATGGAATTGAATGCCGCCGGACGCCTCAAAATGGTCTCGCGCTTCTGCAAATTCACGAACATCGTGGAGCTCTCCAAGATGTTCCGGAGCTGTGCGGACGTGATTCTGCCGGAGGATCTGACCGGCATTCCGAAACCGCCGATCAAAGGCGGGCATCCGGAGCAGATCAGTCTGCCGCGAACCGAACAGGTCTCCCGCTTCATGGATTATCTGAGCGATGTCTACACCTGGTTCGAGCAGCTCGACAACTCGAAAAAGCGGGAATTTACGCACATTCCGCTGCTGATTTACGGGCTCTCCCGCAAGGCGACCATCGACCTGCGTCTGATCGCCGCTGATGCGAAAGACGATCCCGGTTCCAAACTCAATGCCTGCGTCAACAAGATTCTGGAAAAGTATCATGAATACGATTCCATCAAAGCCGCTCAGGTTGTGTTCAGCGACCTTTTCCAGCTCAAAAATGGCAAAACTGTCTATTTCGACGTATTCCGTGAGATCAAGCGGAAACTGGTTGCAGGCGGGATTCCCGCCGATGAAATCGCGATCATCAATGACTACAAAACCGACAAACAGCGGCAGGAAGTGTTCGACATGGTGAACAGCGGTGATGTCCGCGTCATCATGGGATCGACTCAAAAGCTCGGAACCGGCGTCAATATGCAGGAACGTCTTGCGGTGGAACATGATCTGGATGCCCCGTTCCGTCCGGCTGACGCCGAGCAGAGGACCGGACGTCTGGTCCGTCAGGGCAATATTCTGCCGGAGGTCGAGGTGATCCGCTACGGCATGGAGGAAACGCTTGACGCCGGGATGTATCAGATTCTGACCCGAAAGCAGAAGTTCATCAACGACGCGCTCAAGGGCAAACGCCGCAATATGGATGAGATCAACGACACTTCGATTGATTTCGCCTCGTTTTCGGCACAGATTTCCGGCAATCCCAAGCTGATCCGCAAGGTCGAAGTGGAGACCCGGCTGCGGGAACTGCAGTCGCTGGAATATCAGTTCCGCCGTTCCGTCCGCCGTGATGAAGATTTGAAATCCGAGCTTGAATGGGCGATTCCGCGCATTGAAAAGGACATTGAGCGCATGAAAGAACTTGCGGCATATCCGTTCCCGACCGACTTCCCGCAAATCGAAATCAACGGCATTGCCTTGGAAGGCACGCCCGAATACCGGGTCAAACAGCTGGCGAATCATCTGACCAGCAAAGGGATTTATCAGGCGATTCAGCACGCCAGGCGGGAACGGGAAGACGCTTCTATCGACCTTGGTTATGCGAAGATCAACGGCATCGAAATCGAACTCAAAGCGATCTGCCCGTTCGAAATTTACCGTGCCCGCGAGGATCAGGCGGTGATCCGTTATCGCCTTGCCGGAGAATCATTCTACAACGGCAAAATCCGTGTCGGCAGCGATGTTACGACCGGAAGCGGACTCATTACCAGCCTGAAATCCGTGCTGGACGCCAAATCGAAAGAAGCCGTCGGCGAAGCGGAATCGCTGGAACTGAACCGGCTGCGGCTGAAACAGCTTGCCGAAACCGAAGGCAAGCGCGTATTCAAATACGCCGACGAGCGCATCGAACTTCAGAAGGAACTCGACAAGCTCCTTTTCGAGCTGAACGAGCTGGACCTGCTCCATGAAGACCGCCGTATCGAAGTCATGCCGCGCCTCTCGGATTACCTCGACCTCGGCGTCGAAGTGATTGCCGAAAAAGTCGAAATCACCGATGAGCCCGATGAAGAAGATTCCGAGGAGAAATCGCTGGAGAAGAGCGCCTGACCAGTCCCTCTGTTCTTTGCGCCGCTTTTCCGGCGAACGGATTCCCGTTCTCCGCGCGGCTTCTTGGCGAAAGAACAGAAGTTCTCAAACTAAAAATCCAAATGAGGAGTATGAGAAAATGGCTGCGTATGCAAGAATCTACGGATTTCAGGTTGTCGATGGCAAACACATCGAAGGTCGGGAAGAGGAATTTACCTGCCTCGGCGGAAACTGCTATCTCTCCAATGGCGAATATGAAATGCTTGAGGAAATCCTTGAAAAAGAATTTTAATTTCAAGGAGCTCTGATCATGAAAAAAAACATCAAACGGGACAGTGCCATCGACCTGTTCAAAGGTATCTTGAAAACGGCGCGCGATGCCGGCGCGTTGCAGGAACTCGACCGGATAATCGACTATGATTCCGCGTGTGAATTTGAGGAGAAAAACAAACGGTCAATCTCCAATTATGAATTCGCTACTGAATTTCGAGTTGAGTTCGGCGGTTCGGAAGGCATCTACATCGATGCCTGGCTCAATGGTTATCTGGATGAGTCCGGGCATACACAGCGTCTTCATTTCGGTACGATCAAGACGCTGGAACGCGATCTTGCCGCGATGAAAATCATGGGCGAAGCCTGCGGAATTCTGCAATACTACGCATCGGATTATCTCAACAAGAACCTTTCCCGCTATGAACCCGATCCGGCGAAATTGTCACTGTTCCATAATTCGGATACGCCATTCTGCTGCCGTTCCTGCAAATCAATGGGAAATATCGCCGTATTGAAGCGTCCTTGCCCATGGAACGAACAGATGGAGCAATATGCCTTCCGTTGCCAACTTTGCGGCGTGGAAACCAATTATTTTTCCTCCTCCGCCGAGTTGCGTAAAGCCTGGAACAACGGCGAATACTGGATCAGGGAAAGTGACGCAATTCTGGTCAAGCGTGATGCTCTGCAATCCGTTTGTAAGTTGCGAGGTCAGGAACCCTGCAATCTCGACTGTGCCAAATGCCCGTATCAAATCATCCGGGAGTTGCGCCATACGGTATAAAGTCTGGTTATCGAACAACATTTCAAGTTAAAAACAAAATTCAGTTCTTCCGGCCGCTTGACCGGCGGATGAAGTCCCATCCGCCGCGCGGCTTCTTTGCGAAAGAACCGAATTCCCCAATAAACCAACAAAAAGAAGGAATCAAAAAGATGAACAACACACAAAACAGAAACAACGTCCGTAACACCAACAACACTAATCCCTCCAAAAAGTTCACGATCGCCGATCCGGACTCCAAGGCGACCGACAGCCAGCGCCGCGCGATTGGTCACGCAATCAAGAATGGTTCCTGGAAACGCTTCTCCGCGGAAGACTGGAAGAATCTCTCCAAAGGCCGTGCTTCGGAGATTATCGACCAGATCCGCGCCAAAGAAGGCGATCCACTCGCCTCCTGGGGACAGAAAAAGCGTTTTCTGGAACTGGTCCGGGAGGGATTCCTGCGCGGTGTCAAGCGCGAGACCTTCAAGAATCTCCGCAATGAGCAGATCAAGCGCATGATCTACAAAGGCATGAAGAACAAGGAAGCCGGCACTTTCGCCGGACCGTATCTCCATCCGGACGATCCGACTCCGGCTGCCGCCTGAAGCGTTACCATCCCCCGGCTATGGGACACACCTCATAGCCGGGATTTTTTACTCTTTATTACGATCTGCCGAGAGTATTTCACGAACTCCATCCATCAAAGGAATCAAAGTCCGGTATGGTTGAGGAATATCGGACTTCGTTCGATATACAGCAACGCCCATCGGTTTATTGAAATCCCGTATCGCCAACTCCACAACTGCTTGATTCGCCTCCTTGCATAACAATAAACCGATACTTTGATTTTCATTCGGATGACGCTCCTGTGCATCCAATGCGGAAAGATAGTAATTCAACTGCCCCAGATAAGCCGGTTTGAATTTTCCACGCTTCAATTCAATCGCAACAAGTGAACGAAGCGAACGGTGATAAAAAAGTAAATCAACAAAGGCCTCTTCCTCTCCAACAATAAGACGGTGCTGATTGCTGATGAAACAGAAATCTGATCCTAACGTTTGGATGAATTTACGAATTTCGGAAACCAATGCATGCTCCAAGACCCGCTCATCCACATCCGATTCATCCTCTGCATCCTCAACATTGATAAAATCCAATAAGTATTCATCTTTGAAGGCTCTGACAGCTTTCGCAGCTCGTTTTACGTCCGGTATCGTCTGGATGAAATTATTGGACAAGACTCCTGTGTGATGAAAATCATCCGCCCGCAAATGCGATTTCAGAACTTCTACACTCCAGAAATCCGCAGCGCAACGCCGGATATAGTACCAACGCTCTTCCTGCGTCCGGCAAGACGAAAATATCTGAATATGATGAGTAAATCCAATCCCCCAAAAAGCATTCATATCTGCGGCGGTCAATTCGCCAATCGGCAATTGGCGAATTGACTGATCCCCGTCGGCTTCCAAGGATTCGTCTGCCAAAAGCTGGCTTCCCTTCATTGCAAAATTACTATCGGCCTGAAATTCCTCATTCCAGACCTCAAAGAATTGTCGCATATACTTGATACTACTGGGGGAAAAGCCACGCAACCCCGGCAGTTCCGCCTGTAATTGGTTGGAGATTTCTTCGATGGCTCCTGACCCCCATTTCCCTGTTCTGGTATTTGCCGAAACATAACGGCCAATGTTAAAATAAAGTTTCAGTTGTTCAGCATTCGCCGCACGGGCCGCGCGATAGCGACTTTGAAGAATCGCGGTCTTTATCATCTGAACAGCTTCCTTGTAACGTGTAATTCCTGTCATTTCTGTCTCCGACAAATGGTTTGAATAGCCGTTTATGCCTTTGTGCTCAATATCCGTAATGTAATAGAGCATAATAACTTGAAAAAGCAACTGTCACTCTTGATTTGCTGATGCCTTTACACTCACGCCCTCGACCGGATAAATGCACCGGACACGCTCAAGCTGCAACATGCCATAGAGCTGTTTCTGCGGAACTGCCGCCGCAATTGTGAACGAGACACCAAGCGAAGTATGAATCTCAATCACCCGGAAAGAGCGGTCGGATTTCACCAGCGCCACATGCACCCACGGGATCAGAAATTCCTCCAGCTCTGTCACGACCCGCAGACGCGGCAGGACATGGGCGCTCCTCTGCCAGCAGACGCTCGAATCAAATTCCCTGTCAATCGAATCCCATTCCATGTCCGGGCTTACTCCTCCGCCGTTTCGTTCGTTTCTGTTCTCTGTTTTCATTCTTTACCTCCGTTCCATGTTTTTGATAGAATTGACGCTCGAATTCTTCCAATTCGCGTAATTCGGCATCTGTTTTCGTGTTGTTTTTTTTCGCTTGAACACCGGCATTTTCCGACACGACTGCCGGTACATCCTTCTTTTGCAAATCCTCTTCTTCCTGCCGGGCAATTGCTTGACGATTCTGATAGAAACCGTTCAGCAACAGCATCTTTGAAAGCGCCGCCCTGGTTTTCTTCATGATTTTGTGCAGGACATTCCGGAGTTTGTTCTGCCAGCGTTTCCGCACCAGCTGATGTGGATCAGGCCGACACTCCGGCGTGATCTGTTCCGCGGATTTTCGAACCGGGTTTTTCGTAATTTCTCCCGAGGCAAGCAGATCATGAACGGAAAGACGTTCCGTCCGGATCGCCATCAGTTTCTTCTTGAAATACTCCTTTTCCGGCACATGCAACGCAAGGTTGAATTTCCCGCGCGAACAACCGACATAAAACGCCTGTTTCGACATCTTTTCCGCCGCAACAACCACATTTTTCGCGGTCATTCCCTGCGACGCATGGGAAGTCATCACCCAGCCGTATTTCAGCCCGCGGAAATTCTCCGGAAGCCGGATCGTGGTCAGTTCCCGCCGCTTGGAATCCAGCAGAAGATATTTGTTCCGGCTGCCCGTCGCAATCGCCAGACTGCCGTTGTTGATCTTGTATTCCGGTGTCCGCAGATTCACGCTAAAACGGACAATATCGCCTTTCCCGACCGGCAGGGAAACAGCGTTCCCCACATCAATACTATTGCGGATTGCAGACGGCTTCACCGTTTTGCCGTTGCTCAAAACGAGCTTGCCATCTTCAATTCTCTCAACCTCCGCCATCTCGCCAGGTTTGGCGACATCCCTGACTTTTGTATTGAAGAAAATCTTCATACCAATCCGATAGTTTTCGATATTGCCGAGCTGCGGCTTGGTCCAGCCCCACGAGCGGAATGACTCCACCGGATTGACATCATCCTCCACGATCCGTCCGGCGGCTTTCATCTTCTGCCGGATCATATCCGTCAAAAGATCGCACTCCTTGTTGGTCGGCGAAACCGCGATGCAGTCCAGCGGGCGCCTGCCGTCATCAGTCAGTTTTACAAAATCCTCTGCGGCGCGTTCCAGATAAGCCGCCTTGTCCTCGTGAATGTAACCGTGCTCATCCAGATGCTCGAAGCCATCCAGAGCGCTTCCCGCCGAGATCAGCTCAATTCCCCTCCGGTATTCCTGCACCTGCTGACGATGAATCTGCGAAAGACAGGTCTTCGTGATGTTGGAATGATCCTCCAGCAGACGGAAGAAATCGCCTGCTTCCACCGAGGAATGCTGGCGCTCGTCGCCGACAAACAGTACCCGGTATTCGTTTTCCATCGCAAGTTTCATCATCTCCGTTCCCTGCCTGAGCGAGTTCAAGCCGGATTCGTCAATAATCAGATACGAGCCTTTCGGCGGCAGCTTGTCCTTGTTCTGTAAAAACATTGCCACCGTCTGCGCCGATTCAAAATTCTCGCTGCGCAGCACATCTACCGCCGAATTGGTCGGAGCAACCACATGGATATTGTTCACGCCGCCTTTTTTGAGGCACTTGCAGAGTTCCTGCAAGGTGGAGGTCTTGCCCGCTCCGGCGACGCCGCGAAAGACCGCGAACGGATCTTTCGACTGCACAATTTGATCGATCACCTCAATCTGCACTGAATGATCGAAGGTATCCTCCGCCTCGCTGAATGGTATGTAGTCGCTCGCGAAATCGTTGCAGACGCCTTTGGTCTGATTCACGATGTCGATGCAGTAATTTTCCCGTTCGATATTCTCCTCCGTCGTGAAATACGGATTCACGGCAGGTTTGCCGAGATTCACCAGACCGGGAATTTTCTCAATCGCGGCATGGAAGGTTTCCAGATCGGTTTCACCGAGATTCTGATTCTGAACCTCGGCAAGAATCGCATCCCAGCGCAGCACGCCATTCCGCTCGAACAGCTGCTCGACAACCTTCCGAATCTGCTGTTCCGGAGTCTCGCGCCCCGGACGCGGCGGCATCAGAAAACTCAACTGTTCCGCCTCGCTTGCCATACTCCGGAAATTGCTCCGTTCCTCCTCGGTGAACAGTGACATCTTGAACGCGGTCACCTGATCCGTCGTCTTTTCCAGCATCTTGCGGCCACGCGTCAGCAGAGTCATGAGCTTGACCTCATCAGGCGTCGGCTGACGCCCCTTCGTTGACACGAATTTCGCGATCTCCTTGTCAATCTGTTCCCGGCGGCGCGAACAGCGTTTCAGGACATCTTCCGAAACGCCCTTGATCTCGAATCCGGTAATCTCGCCCTTCTCAGACCACTTCATTTCGATGTCATAACCGAGCCGGATGCACTCCTGCGCCAAGGCGTTCTGGTAGGATTTCCCTGCATACCGGATCGCACGATACATTTCCGAAGCGTCAAGAGCTTTGAAAGAACCGTTGTCCTCCTGCGTTACATTCACGATCACATTGTGAGTATGAAGCTGCGGATCAAGCAGACGGCTCGTGTCATGGTGGTACTGCGCATACACGATCTTGCCCGTATAGGCAAAGTTTTTCGTCGCGAAATTATCTCCTTTACGGATGCGGACTGCGGCAAACCGTTCCAGCTCTTTCATTCCGACTTCAACCGCTTTCCGGTGTGCTTCAATCAGTCGAGAATCGAACAATGACATCACGGAAACAGACTTCTGTGCCGAGCATTGGAAATCATAAAAACGGACGGAATTCGGATTGTTCCGGGGAGTCAGTTTTTGTTTCGTGGATGGAGTCAGATTCTGCTGAAACAGCGAAAAAACATCCTGTGTGACCGATTCGTTTTCAAGTCCGAATACGGACGCCAAACTGCCCCGCCAGTGTCCTTCGACTCTGTCGTGCTCGCTGTAATAGTCATTATTGGCAAGGTGCTGACGATAGAAATCCGCACCTTTGCCATGTGTGGCTTTGATCTTTGCCGCGGTGAACAAAATACCTTTCCACACACCCCGGCAATACTATAATCCGCTATCGCGAAAAAGTCCAATGCTGATTTGCGGAAAAAATAATTTTTTCAAAAAAAATTTGATTTTTTGCTGCTTACAGCAGACGCAATTTCCTATCGTGACCGATAGGCTTTTAATTACGCACGCATTACGCTCTCTAAATGCGGAATACGTGCGTAATATGATAATGGAATAAAATTACGCACTTGACATAGGTGTAAATAAGGCTTAAATTACGCACGAATTAAGAATGAACAGAGAGGGACTCATAATGAATCAAACGAAAGCCGCGAGAATGCATCCCGGAGCGTTCAGAAGCTGCCTGATTCCGTTCACGGATCAGACTTTGGACTGGTGGTATGACGATCTCCTGACTGCCGCCGAAATCCAGCGCCGACTGAAAACGGAAGGCTTGGACGTAGCGAGAACCACAGTCATGCGTTTCATCAAAGTCCGCGAACAGCGAGCCGCGAAGCGGAAACGCCCACCGGCATTGAGAAAGAAAAACAAGATTTCAGCGGAACAGCCTGTGATTCCACCACCATTCCAAACTCAATCGCCCTATTCAGGAACGGCGGCACTCTCCGCATCTGAACCGACCAAGAGAATTTCTTCTGTGCAACAGAGAAAACCGCGGGCTGGAAATCGGCTCTTTCAGATACTGAAAAACACGTCAGCACAGGAGCTCGGACGAATGGCGGATGAAGCGTTGGAGCAAAAGAAGAGAAAATAGATATTCAAAACTATCATAAGTCAGTAACCGCCTAGCCAACCTCATCTAGAAATTCCCGCGAATCAGGATTACTTTGCTTTCTGAACTCTAAATTTGGAGGAGTATATGGAACGAGAGAAGCGGAGCCGTGATCTGGCTGGAACAGTTGTCGGAATATTGGGATGGAGGTTTAACGATTCAGGAGTATTGCGAGCTGAAAGATTTGCCGTATAAAAACACTCGTCGTTGGATCGCTGCACTGAGCAGAGGAAGTTGAAAAATTCAGCAACGAATTGCCTTGCTTCAAACGCCAAATGTTCGGTTCCAAAACGAAACATTATATTCCGGAGGATGATACCCCATTGCTTTTTCCTGAAGAAGAAGAAGAGGAAAACCCAATAGAAAAGGCTCCTCAGAAGGTCTCGGAACACGAACGTAGAATCCGTCAGCCGAACGCTCTTTCTGAAATATCGTCTGACTTGCCGCGCAAGGAACGCATCATTGATGTTTCGGGGAAAAAGCGGCAGGGGATGACTTTAATCGGTTATGAGGAAAGCGAACGGATTGCTTACCGTACCGGATTATATCCTAAAAATCGGCAAAATGATTCATTAAATCGCTGATTTAACCCCATAGCCTGAATTTTCTCGAAAAACACGCAGAAAAATCGGGCTATTCATTTGCAAAGTTTCATGAAGCAATTATATTTTAATTACTTCATTAAACACAAGGAGACAAGCAATGGCAAGACCGTTTTCTGGAAAACCGCATATCGGAGAGAACCGCATCACCCGCAAGAACGGCGTGACATACGTTTACGAGCGCACGACACAATACAACCCGGAGACCAGGAAGACCATGACGACCTCCACCAAGTTGATAGGCAAAATCCCGCCTGGCGAAACAGAGGTGGTTGCCACGCGCCGCAGGAAACCCAACGGGTACCGCAAGGCGGAGGGACTTGCGGCACGCCGCCATGTGGGTCTGACAGACATCCTGGAATGGGCGGGGCGCAAATCGCGCATCGACCATGACCTGCAGGCCTGCTTCAACGCGGGGGACGCAGCCAAGATACAGTCCATCGCCCGCTACTGGCTGGGGACCGACGGGAACACGCTTCCCCGCCTGGAAGGCTGGCAGCTGATGCACGAGCTGCCGTATCCATACGGGATAAGCGAGGACGTCTATGGAGAGCTCTTCAAGTCGCTCGGACGCGACGAAGGCGGGATACAGGGCTTCTTCATGGCCCGTGCCGGACGCCTCTCCACCAGACCCGTCATCGCCTACGATTCCACCACCATCTCGACCTATTCGCAGAACCAGCACGAGGCACGGCGCGGCTTCAACAAAGACGGGGACGGACTGGACACCATCAAGCTGCTGACGCTTTATTCCGTCAGGGACGAGGAGCCGATTGCGTATGCGAAGCAGCCTGGGAACGTGCCGGATGTGATCTGCATCGACAACGCCATCGAACAGTTCAAATGCCTTGGCATCGACCGTCCCCTCGTGGCAACCGACACCGGCTATTGCAGCGAGCGGAACCTGTGCGAGCTTTGCAGGCGAAACATGAAGTTCCTGACGCTCGTCGACACCGATGTGAAAATGGCCAGGATGGCCGTGGACACGCTGCGGGAGTCGCTTGAATCCATGGGGGCGGTCTGTCCGTTCGACTGCCATGTGTCAGGAGCCATGACGACTGCCATGCATGAGTTTTCGTTCAGAAGGGAACGCTCACGCAACGGAATCGCCGCCGGCGAGATCGAAAAATTCAGCAGGAGACTGTATCTGTATGCCTTCAAGTCAAGCGAGCTGAAGGACGACCATGAACTCGCCTTCCGCAAGAAGCTCATGGAGTTGAAACAGCAGATGGAGGAAGGCATGACGGATTTCACGGAGACCGCAAGGGAACGCATTGCAAAATATCTCGTATGCTCAAGGGCCGGGCGCGGGGGCAGACTGCATGTCTCGTTCAACGAGGAAGCCTGCGCAAAGGCCAGAGAATATTTCGGCTGCTTCGTGCTGGTGAGCAATGCGCCGCTGGCGGTGTTTGAGGCCTTGGAAGACTACAAGATGAGGGAGAGGATCAAGGAGCTGTTCCAGGATGAGAAGGGCAGTGTCGACGGACGGCGGCCGCGCATCTGGTACCCGGACGCCCTGCGGGGCAGGATGTTCGTGCAGTTCATCGCCCTGTGCTACAGGTGTTTCATTGCAAAGAAAATCAAGGCCGTCAAGGAGATGCTCGGCAAGGATGACGGAAAGAAGACGGCAAGGCGGCTCAATCTGGAGAAAGACCTCCTGAACTGGCTGAAGCAGCGTTCGCTCGCGCAGATATTCGACTGGTTCGACTGCCTGGAGAAGACCACTGTCAAGACCGGGGCGGGAGGCAGGCGATGGACTACGGAATCAGTGGCGCGGGACAAGTTCTTCCTGGAGTTGCTGGGCGTTGCCAAATCGTGAAGCTATTATCCGACTTTTAGGGTTCCACCTTATCCAGTTCCGGAATATAAATGGTACAGATCACCTTTCCGAACATCTTCTGCTCGGAAAGGATGGAACAGTGGCGATTATCAAACGAGTAAATCATGTATTCTGATCGTAGCTTTCTGTTAACATTTCTGCAATTTTTTTTGCTTGATACTTATTCTTCGCGGTAGTTTGTAGAACCATGCCAAAACCCTGCGATGTCCAATGCAAACAAATCTCAATTAATCCAGATTCAAAACTTTGATTAGGGTTAATAAAAACTTTTTGATTCGGGCGAAAGGGCAAAGAATTAACAACTTTGATTACATATTGAGAATGAAGAATTTTTTTAGCGAATACCTCTAATTTGTCTTTTCCGTGATCATCACGCAAATGCACCTCTTTTTCCTCATCACATAATGACGTCTTTCCCGGTTCAGAGAAGAAGATTTTATCAACCCAATCAACAAATATGGGGTCAAGGACATGGTCCTCTATCGTTAAGCATAGAACTCTATGTTCTTTTGTACATCCTGAATTTTCTTCTGATACGATATGAACAAGATCGTTCCAGAAAGGTTCTGAAGGAAGTCCCAATGTGACAGTACTTTTAATTATCGCACAGCCTAAATCATGACATTTAATTTTCTTTGAATCTTTCTCCAAAAAAAAGTCAGAAGAACTGTATTTATCTACTTCTGCCGATTCGCTAAAATCATTGTCCACATATGGAGCGCGAAAGAAAGTATAAAACGTTTGAACTAACAAGCCATTTTTACTAACAAGACATTTATCTTTTATTTTTTTGAGTTCATTACACCCAATATGCTTAAGATTTGTTTTTTGTAAAACAGGTTCTAGCACATGTCCTTTGAAATATGAAAATATTGCTTCACCTGTGCTTGCGTTATCAATAGCATCCAATGTTAAGTCGTTGAAATAGATATTCATATTCAAAGGAGTTCCATTAATTGGTTATTCCACTCATCCATAAACCCATCAGGATAGCTGCTAAGTTCACCATGCGGATCAATTTTTATCGTTTCAATATCTGTGTATTGTTCATAGATACCATTGTCATAGGATTCTTTTCGGCTAAAATAGGCAATTTTTACGTCATGACGTTCAATTTGTCCTTTTTTTACAGCAACACGAATTCCATTGACGACATGATCGCTATGGGTTTCTAAGAAAATCTGAACCCCTGTTGAAGCACATAATGCTAAGAGTCGCCCTAATTCTGCCTGTCCTTTAGGATGAATGTGTGCCTCAGGATTTTCAATGATTAAGCAATCTCCTGATTTTGCCGTCAACAACATAATGATAATTGGAAGAGTGTACGAGATTCCAAATCCAACATTTTGCGGGCGAAATCTATTTTGGGCAATCCCCTTTGCAAAACTTATAGACAATAATGCCTTGCTTATATTCACCATTTTATCTGCATGAATATTTGTTCCTGGCGAAATTATTGACATCCAACCATTCACCTGCGTTTGCAAAGAACCATCAAAATCTTCCGAAAAAAGAAGTTTTTTACTTGAAATTTTCTGATTCCCGTATTCTGCTAAATACGCAACAGAATTTTCACCACAAGAGCCCCAATTCTTTTCACCTATCTTGCTTGTATAATACAAATGTTCCTGCTGCGGCCCT
>OQVZ01000203.1_pt1 | contig 22061 bp, 15 predicted proteins | sample 1691571 | NCBI WGS metagenome assembly OQVZ01 (sample SAMN03418261, study PRJEB22391) | human gut metagenome | biome: human-gut; feature: organic feature; material: feces | host: Homo sapiens | place: Tanzania | collected 2013-01
GGAAAATACGGAAGCGCTGAAATGCTTCTGAAGAGAGCTCCGGAAGGTACTGGAGTTATCGCCGGTGGTCCGGCACGTGCCGTAATCGAGATGGCAGGAATCAAGAACATTCGTACAAAATCTCTTGGTTCTAACAACAAACAGAACGTTGTACTTGCTACAATCGAGGCTTTAAAACAGTTAAGAAGTCCTGAAGATGTTGCTAAACTTCGTGGTAAATCAGTAGAAGAATTCTTTATTGCTTGTGGAAGCGTTGAGAGTAAGTGCATATTATCAGCTCATGAGCGGGATGGGAAATTCTGACGGCATTATTTCCATATGTGATGAAATCATTGGTTGTGGTGCGGATCTTGACAGCTATGATTATGCCGGACTGGCTAAAGCCTATAAACAGAAAGGGCTGGTTGACAAGGCACGTGCCTGTCTGGATTCGTCCTATGCACGGTGCTTGGATTCTAGAGCATATATGTATTCTTTGAATGCGGAGAAATCTGTTTTGGAAGATACTGGAAATATCACAAGACGTTTAGCTGTATCTGAACAGCTGCTTGAACTTGAGGAGACACTGACAGTGAAAGCTTTGGAATCGTCAACTGTAAGAGTCCAGAAAAAATACTATGAAGATGTTGCCAGGCTTGAAAAAATTAAAAGAGAAAAGACGGTTATCATATATACCTTTTCCATTGTAGTTCTTGTTCTTCTGATTGTTTTGATTGTTGTTCTTTTTGTCAGGTATTCCCGACGGAAAAGAATTTCTTACGAAATGAAGATGCTGGAGGCTGTCCGTTCAGTCAATGAAATCCGTGAAAAGATTGAGTCGCTTCAAAAAGTGGATGCAGGGCGGTCGATGGATTTGATTTTCTTAGCCAGGATGATAGATGACATGCTGAAAAAACAATATTCATTGAACCGGAATTCATTGATTCAACCTTATGCCGAAATCATTGACAAACTTCGGAATGATGATGATTGCCGTAAGCGGATTTCTTCCGCTGCGGATGCTGTTTCGGCGAATAGTGTGTCGAAATTGACTGCGGCATGTCCGACAATTAAGGTTTCTGATGTGTTGCTATTTTCTCTGTTGGTACTTGGATTCTCTTATAAATCCATAAGTGTAATTATGGATGAGGGAGAACCTAAACTGTATAATCGTGCGAAACGTTTACGGGAAAAGATTATGGCCTCCGGAAGTCCAGATACCGATGCTATTTTGTCTGCAATTCCGAAACGATAATCATTTTTAGATTTTGGGTAAATATCCTGTTCGTCGAATATCCATTACGAGATGTTATAGGAAGAGGCTGACCCAAAAGGGTTGGTCTCTTTTTTATATAGGGTGTCGTAGAGTTGTCGGAAGGCTCCGCCAGAGTTCCGCTTCGCTCCATCCACCCTCCGGAACTTCGTTCCTCCGGGAGCCGCTCACGAGGCCGCGGCCGGCCACGCTCTGTCGGAGCCTTCCGGCAACTACACAGCTGACTTCATTGCCGGTTTTTCAGCAACAAGTGCCATACTTTGAGCCTGCTTGTGCTTGGACTTTGCTTTATAAGCAACATACTTCCTGAGGTTATGCGCCAAAGACACCAGTCCCCATTCCACCTTCGTTTTTCTCGTTGACCTCAGACGGAACCTCTTGAAGCCATGGTTGAACTTGATGTTTCCGAAGCAGGCTTCGGGTTCTATTGGCCTGTTGCTGCGGTGCATCAGCCCGCGCTCGCTTGTGAGCAGTGCTTTTGCGGCGCTCCTGTATGAGTTCGCCCTGTGGTTGACCTCCATCGATCTTCGGTCGCGCCTGCCGGTATAGCACATTCCGCGCAACGGGCATCTCGAACAGTCAGCCGCACTGTATACTGAAGTGTGGGATACATATCCTAAGTCAGATACCGTCTTCCTGTCAGCGGTATGCTCCATGTGCTGTCCCATGGGGCACACGTAGTAGTTCTGGTCCTCATTGTAGTACATGTTCGCTTGGAGGAATGGATTTTTCAGGAACTTGCGCTTCATCTCCTTGTGGAACATGTTGTATTTCACATATGGAGTCATGCCGTTGGCAAACATGAACTCGTAGTTCTGCTCGCTGCCATATCCCGAGTCTGCTACGATTTCGCTGCTGTGGAAGCCGAACTTGTCACGGAAGGACAGCAGAAAGGGGATGAGCGTGCCGTAGTCAGTGGGCCTCCAGTACAGGTCATAATTGACAATATACTGGTTTTCAGTAGATATCTGGACATTATAACCGGGCTTGGTTTGGCCATTGTTCATGGCGTCTTCCTTCATGTGCATGAACGTGGCGTCCGGATCGGTCTTGCTGTAGCTGTTCCGCTCTCCGAGTATCTCAAGATGTTTGTCATACTCATCCAGTTTCGGAAGGCTCTCTTCCTTCACCTTGGTTACGGCCTTGCGAAGCTTCCTGTCCGCAACACCTTCCTTGTCCATCTTCTCAAGGATACGGTCCGTGCGCTGTTGAAGGTCTTCCTTGGTGATCTCCTCCGGCTGTTCGGCGGCATTCTCCTCGGCAAGTGCCTCTTCGGCTTCCTTCAGGACGCCATCCACCTTGGCCAGCAGTTTCTCCTTGTTCTTCTCTACGGAGCCTTTCCAGACAAAGGTGTACTTGTTCGCGACGGATTCTATCTTGGTGCCGTCTATGTACTGCACGTCCAGAGATATGAGGCCCTCGTCATGAAGCAGTTCCACGACTTGATGGAAGATGGACTCGAATCGTCCGTCAGCAAGCCTCTCGCTCCTGAAGCGGTTGATTGTCCTGAAGTCCGGACGGTTCATCCCGCTCAGCCACATGAAGAACACGTTCTCCTCCAACAGAGATGCCATGCGCCGTCCGGAATAGATGTTGGTCAAATAGGCATACACGATTACCTTGAGCAGCATGCGCGGATGATAGCTCGTTGTGCCGCCACCCTTGTATGTGGATTCAATTTCACTGATGTCGAGATTGTCCAGGATTGCATTTACGGTGCGGACGGGATGATTCTCGGGAACGAAGTCGCCAATGCATGGAGGGAAAAGAAGAAAATCGTTCTGATTGTAATCTTTATATTGTATCTTTGTCATCGTATGAGTGATATTTGTTTTTTGTTTTTTGCACTTCAAATATACAAAATATTTCATACAAAAACAATAGCTATTCCTTTGATAATCAAAAGAATAGCTATATTTTTTAGTGCATTTATGGCGGTATGATGATAGGGATTGAGGATGCGTATCTGCCAGCGTATACCAGCAAACACGGATGCAGGAAGGACACCCGACAGCGACAAGTGGTCATCGAACAGCACGCAGGAAACGTTGGAATGATCCGGAGCGAATAATGCGAATGGTGTCCTCTGCAATACCTATCATCACATTCAGATACTATCCTTATAAACAAAGAAGCTGACCTTTTGGGTCAGGCTCGTAAGAAACCGAATATTTAACATTGTCACCGACAGCCACAACGGCATTTATGCGACCGTCCGGCGATGTCACCGAATATTCTTTGCCCCTAACTAAAGACGAGAACGCGATAAAGAGCGTTGAAGCGCAGAAGAGGAGTTTCCTAAATTTCATGTTCTGTAAATCAATCTCTTTAAATTATTATAGTTTTGTAACCTTCAGGCAGTCCAAGGCCACCTTCGATAATGTCACGCCTGATATGCGAACATCATTCTCCCCCTTGAGGAACTCCACCTCGAACGGAATGTCCACGAATGCGGAATCCGTCGTGGCAACCGATGCGTGATGCGCCTTTCCGTTCACAACCAAATCAAAATCAACCGCTTCCGGCGAGGAAAACCGAACGGAGATTCTGTATTTCCCGCCCTTGAGGCTGAAGACGTCTGCCCATTCGAGATAATTCGTCGGGGAGTCTCCGAGGTTCGTCGCCACGGCGCGTCCGGAAGCCCCCTCGACAGGGATGTACTTCACGCCCGTCCCGCGTATTGCGGTAAAGTCCGGACAATAGCCCCACTCCGCCTCATAGAGGACAGGTTCAATCCGCTCACCCTCTACCTTAAGAATCTTCGCTGTGTGAGGCTGAAGTGTCATCTCTATGACTCTGCACGACGCAAGGTTGAATCGCAGATTGAGGTCGCGCAACTTCATCTCCCCGGCGAACTCCAACACGTCGGCCGGCACGCTGAACGAGGCAGCCGAGTCCGAAGGGTTATAGAGCGCGACGGCCCTCGCACCTCCGTGGCGACGCAGGATATCCTTCGCGAAGACATATGTCTCACCTTCGTGCTGAACCACATGGGCCTGAAGCCCGAGCGGGTCCTGATTCACGGCAATCAACTCCGGGTTGGTGATTATCCGCATAGTCTCCTCCGGAATGTACTCTATGTCACAGCCCAGAAGCAGCGGTGAGCTCATTATGCACCACATCGGAACAGCAGTTTTCAAGAAAAAAAATTAAAGATTTATGAATATGAGGAAGAGAGGCAGGTTAGTCTTAAGAAACTTTAGGGCGAGGTTTATATTGCGTTGCACGCCCTTCTCTGTTATTCCCATAACTCCGGCAATCTCCCTTATGGACATTCCGTCACGCCGGCTTAGAACAAAGGCCTCTCTCTGCCTCGGCGGCAATTGCGTGACAAGTCGCTCAACGGCCTCACGAAGGAATCCGGAATCAATACCTCCCTCTATGTCATGATAAAACTCCGGGCCGGCTCCGTCGATGAAGTCAGCAAGCGATTCGGCAGTAAAGGAATGCCGCGCACGGTTGAATATGAGATTGCGTGTGACAATGAAAAGGAATCCGTCAAAGTCTTTGCTAGCATCGACCTTTGTCCGGTTCTCCCATAGTCTGATGAACACCTGCTGCACGACTTCTTCTTGTTCATAAGAGTCCTTGATGTACAGTCGCGTGAAAGAAAGCACTTTACGCCAATACCTCTGGTAAAGCGCCTCAAAGGCCACTCGATCCCCATCTCGGAAACGAACTATCTCGTTCTTCTGCACATCAGCCATTGCATTCTTTCTTGATACGGCCGCTAATATAGGCAAAATATTGCATTATTATAATGGCTCGTGGAATAAAGAAAAGAGCCCATACTGTTCAAAAATGTGGGCGAACAATTGTCCTGCGGGATTGTTGAAAAATAAAAAACTTGATATATTTGTGCCGGTTTTCGCCCGGCATTTTCTTTTTCGTTCCGGAAAACAATGTGAACTTACAATCAATTTTGATGGGGAGAGGTATCGGACATACGCAGTTTGAGGCGGTGTACACGCAGTATTACGCGCGGTTCGTGATAATCGCGCGGAGGTATGTGCGTGATGTGGCCGTGGCGGAAGACATAGTGATGGAGAGCTTTGCCTCGTTTTGGGAAAACCGGGAGAGGATCGCCTTGGAGACAAATCTGCCGGCCTACGTCGCCACCTCAGTCCGTAACAACTGCCTAAACTGGCTGAACGCCCAGACACTCCACCTCGCGAAACTGCATGATATTCATAGCCTCCAAACACGCAACATAGTGGCGAGCATCCGCTCACTCAATGCCTGCGACCCTCAGCGGCTCTTCACCGACGAGATACGCGCAATTGTTGAGCGCGAGATGCTCACCATGCCGCAGGTCACACGCCAGGTCTTCGAACTCAGCCGCTTCTGCGGAAAGACCTATGCCGAAATCGCCGAGGCCCTCGGTATCTCACAGCGCCGCGTCACGTCCGAAATGCAGCGCGCTCTCGCCATCATGAGAAATGCCCTTAAGGATTATTTTCCGGTCTCTCTTATTCTATGGATGCTGAATGTCTCATAGCTCCTGTTCATTCTCTCTCACAAGTACTTGGGCCTTTCTCGGATATTAATCTCTGGATGCAGTCAAAAAATTTTTTCAAAATACTGTAAGCCCCCACCCTTTATTTGTTATATATAAGCACCTCGGAAATATTGTTCAGTATTTTCGAGGATAGGTTTCTTTTTAAAGAAGGATTGTACGTGACTGATGAAAAAAGGAACATGGTTCGAAAAGACAAACAATATATGGACAAAAACTTACTTATAGACTATATGCTCTGCCGGACGACACCAGAGCAAGAAAAGGCTGTTCTCGACTGGCTTGACGCGAGCCCTGAGAATCGCAGGGAGATGGACTTGCTGGACGAGACCTTCAACGCAATGGTCCTGCATGCTCCTGTGGCTGCGGCTCATGGAGCCTCCCGCGAATATGCATGGCAAGAAAAGGCCGGCGGACATGCCGGGGCGCACGCAGATGGGAACGGGACGAAAAAGATCTGGAAGGTACGCCGTCTCGTGCTTCGCTATGCGGCCGTCGCCGCTGCCTGCGCGGCCCTTGTTTTCGGGGGCGGTTACCTTTACAGTTCCTGGAAGATTTCCCGGTTCGCGGAGCAGACCCTTGCGCTCAGTTCACCTGCCGGGCAGACGATAAGTGTCACTCTCCAGGACGGTACCAAGGTCTGGCTCGCGGGAGGTTCCACGCTCGAATATCCAGTGGCATTCGCCGGTGGGGAGCGCCGCGTAAGCGTCTCGGGCGAGGCAATGTTCGACGTCACGCACCGCGATGACGGCCAGCCGTTTGTTGTGAGTACCTTTGCCGGAGACGTGGAGGTGCTCGGGACCAAGTTCGATGTGCTTGCAGAAAAGGAAACAGGGACGTTCTCGACGGCCCTGCTCCTAGGGAAAGTGCGTATCTCGAACGGAACCGAGGAGGTCGTCCTTGCTCCGGGGCAGATTGCTGAACTCAGGGACGGACGGCTGCATACCGATGAAATGGCGAGCGCGGACGACTACATGTGGATAGAGGGAATACTATCCCTCAACACCCCGTCTTTCACGAAACTCGCGGCGAGACTTGAACGGATATACGACGTGAGGATAATGACGGAGTCCTCCGAACCTGTTGTCAAGAACAGGGGAAAAATACGCACCGCTGACGGCCTTGAGCATGCCCTGCGCCTTATCCTCGCCGGCACAGGACATTCATTCGAGATAGACTACGAAACCAAACAGGTGCACATTCGATAGTCCATGACATACGTGTCCTGACGGCATTCATACGCATGGCAAACATAAGCATACCGCACCCTGTCGGGTGCCGAAACAAAAAATTCACATAACTAAAAAACAATGACAGTAACTAATTACTCGCGCGGAAGACGGATACAACTCTTCACCGCGCTTCTCTGCACACTGCTGCTCTTTTGCGGAACAGCTACGGCCCAGAGTGTCACCGTTTCCATCAATAGGAAGGAGACGACTCTCAAGAACTGCATGGACGACGTGGAGAGACAGACCAGCTACCTCTTTGTCTATGACGAGAGCTGCGACCTCTCTAGAAAGGTGACGGTCAAGGTCAAGTCAAAGCCGCTCCGCAGCGTGCTCGACCTTATTTTCGAGGGCTCGGGCATCAGCTACAACATCTCCGGGAGCAACATCGTTCTCGAAAGCCGGCAAGACACGGTGAAGGGGGAATCTCAAGCTTCGGCGACAGCCTCGCACATTCATGGGCATATCACTGACTCCAAAGGCGAGCCTGTCGTGGGCGCCTTCGTCTTCATCAGCGGCACGCAGACCGGGACGAACACCGACATTGACGGCGCATATTCCCTGAACATTCCGCAGGACATCAAGTCCCCGGTGATTTCAGTCAGTTGCATCGGCTACAACACCGTCCAGATGAAAGTCGGCTCGTCGGAGAACATCGACATCACGCTCAAGGACTCGATTGAGTTCCTCGACCAGGCTGTCGTCATCGGCTACGGTACCCTCGACCGCAAGGAAGTCACCAGCTCAATCGCCTCCGTCTCTGCTGACGAGATGATGAAGGGTGTGGGCGGCGCCGACATTACAAAAGCCCTTCAGGGCAAGATTTCAGGCCTTGTCATTGGCCAGACAAAGTCTGTGAATGATTCTCCCGTAATGCAGTTGCGAGGAATGGCTTCCATCGCATCAGGCCAGCAGCCTCTCGTGGTGATAGATGGTTTCCCTGGAGGCGACATCCGTTCCCTCAATCCTGAGGATATCAAGTCAATTGACGTGCTTAAAGATGCTTCTGCCGGTGCGATTTATGGAACAAGGGCTGCAGCAGGTGTCATTCTCGTGACCACCAAAAGCGGGACGGATACGGAAGGCCGGTTGAATGTCACGTATAGTGCGGACCTCCTTTATAAACAGGCTTATAGAAAACCGCAGGTGCTTACAGCAGAGGAATATGTGAAGTACGGAGTCGGAACGGACTACGGATACAAGACCGACTGGTGGAATGAAGCAATAAACAAAAAGAATTTTTCACACAAGCACAATCTGTCCTTGAATTTCGGAACTGAAAAGGCAAGTGTCTATTCTTCATTCTTTTATGAAAAGCAGGACGGCATCGCAACAGGAGAGTGGAGACACGATTTTGGCGGCAGGATAAACTCCAAATTCAATCTCCTCAAAGGATGGCTGGAATTCAGAGCCAATATAGATTATCGTCAGGCCAAACGCAACAAGCAGGGCCCGTATTTCGGTCAGGCATTGCTGAACAATCCTACCAGGTCGCCTTATGACGAAACCACGAGGTCGGGTTACAATGTCTGGATAGGCGAAGAATATGATTACAACTTCATTGCCGATGCAGCCTTGTATGACAGCAATTCTCTGGACAAGTGGTTCAAGCCGGAAATTATGGCAAAATTGAATATTCTGCCTGTTGAGGGACTTTCATATCAGCAATCAGTCGGATATTCTACTTTCCAATACGAGGATCACGGATACACCTCTATGTACCATCGAGCAAGCATCGTAAACAATGTAAACGGGTCTGCCTCATTGGCATTTGCCAAGAATGAGAGGCTCAATACCGAAGGCTATTTCTCCTACGACAGAAGTTTCAAGGGAGGACATAAGGTCAACGCTGTTCTTGGATACTCGTACAACCGTTATGACGGAGAGAGATTTTCAATGTCAAACAGCAACTTCTCTGTTGACGGAATCAAATACTGGGATATCGGAAAAGGATCTTACCTGAACGACGGCCTTGCTTCAATGAGTTCGGAAAAGAATATAACGGAGAAACTCCTTGCATATTTCGTTCGTGCCAACTATTCTTATAACAACAGGTATATGGTTTCAGCCACATATCGTCGTGAGGGCTCGTCCAAGTTCGGAAAGAAGAACCGCTGGGGAAATTTCTGGGCAGTCTCTGCAGGTTGGGCTATTTCAGAAGAGAAATTCCTGAAAAATGTGAAATGGATCGATGAACTCAAGCTCAGGGCAGGTTATGGAGTTACCGGAAACAATGATTTCGATGCTGCATATTCAGGCAATTTCATCGGGGCTGATGAAAACAGATGGCTTCTTGAGAACGGTGAGTGGAAATATGCCTACGGAAGAAGCGAGGATGTGAATCCCAACCTCGGATGGGAAGAAAAGGCAGAGTGGAATGTGGGTCTTGACTTTTCGTTCTTCAAAGGAAGACTTTATGGAAAGGCCGATATCTACCGCAGGAAAATATCAAATCTGCTGTTTTATGTTATGGTTCCCCAGCCGCCTTATATCAGAGGATACCAATGGCAGAATATAGGTTCTATGGAAAACAAGGGCTGGGAGGTCGAACTCGGCGGAGATATAATCCGCAAGAATGATTTCACTTGGTCCACATCGCTCAATCTCAGTGGTTCCACGAGCAAGGTCCTGACTATGGATGGCAGCAACACCAGATGGGATGGCGGTCAGCTTCCCGGACCAAACAGTCCCGGAAAGGCTATAATCCTTGAAGAAGGCAGCACCATCGGCCAGTTCTACCTCTATGAATTCGCAGGATTCTCACCGAGCGGAGAGTTCCGTATCGTCAACAGGAACGGTCAGGTAATCCCGGCTTCCTCAAAAATCGCTGAAGACAAGAAGCTAATGGGAAATTTCACGCCGAAGTTGATGTACGGCTGGAGTCACACCTTCAAGTACAGGAATTTCGATGCGAGCATAAGTATGCATGGCTGGTATGACTTTGATGTGTATAATACCTATGCTATGACCCTTGGAATTGCGGGCAGAAACGGAGAGTGCAACGTATTGAAGGATGCCTATTCAACTTTTAGCCATATCAAGGATGAGAAGTTGATGAGCAACTACTATCTTGAGGATGGTTCTTTCCTGAAGATAGATGCCGTGACAGTGGGATATCTGTTCCCGTTGAGAAGCCATACAAAAGACTTTGTCGAAAGCCTGAGACTGTATTTTACTGCCGGCAATCTTGCGACAATTACGGGATATACAGGTCTGGATCCTGAAATCGACATAGTCGGATATGACGGAGGAATTGACAATTATCAGAATGCATATCCTATGACCAGGACATTCACATTCGGCGTTCAGCTTAAGTTTTAAGAAATCTCTGAAATAATGTCATATATGAAGAATAATCTCAATAAATTATTGATAATCACTCTATTGTCGTTCATGTATACCGGGTGTGACATAGAGCCCGAGTACTATAGTCAGGTGGCCCCGGACACTTATTATGACTCCAAGGAGGCTGTTCTGCAGAGGTTTGCCAGACCGTTCACTCACGCCAGGTGGACTTTTGCACAGGATTATGCTCCTTTCATCCTTCAGGAACTGACAACGGATGCTTTCTGCTCTCCTGTAAGAGGAACCCAGAATGCAGACAAGTCAAGTGAAGATTACAAAATGCATTACCACGATTTCCCTGTTCACTTCGGAGCAAGCTATCAGGTGTATATATCCAGAATGGCAGGTGTCGCAAGATGCTGGGCGGCCATAGATGACCTTTCGGAGGTTGATTTGTCAAGATTCGGAATTTCGGATGAAACCTGGAACAACTGGGTTGCTCAAATCACCGCTATGGCTGCTCTGTACTATCTGGAAGCGTTTGACTGTTTCGGAGGACTTCCTCTGTATGCGGAAAGCGCCGAGTTTGAAAAGCCTCGTTCTTCGGCAAAGGAGACATTTTATTTCATCGAGGGGCTTTTCAAGAAGGCCCTGCCTGACCTTGAAGCAAAACCTGTTTTGGGCGGTCAGGAGTCCGGTTATATCAAAAAGGCTGCTGCTGCCTTGGGACTTGCACGGCTGTATTTCAATGCGAATGTCTATATCGGTGAGGATATGTACAAAGAAGCTGAGATGATTTGCCGGGACATTATTGACTGCAAGTATGGACAATACGACCTTGAGGAGGACTGGACAAAAATATTCGGTTTTGAAAATCAGAATTCAAAAGAGATAATATGGTCTATACCGAGTGAGCGTGCCCAGTTGGAGACAGATGCTTACTATCTTTGGTCACGTCAGATGCCTGCCAATATGAACAATTACTTCGGAGGAATTGTCAGCTCTTCCGGGGAAAACAAAATCTGCCTCACGCCGTCAAAAGATGCTAAAGGAAATCCTTATACTTACAAATTGGGTTCTCCTTTCTCCAAATTTGAGGATACCGATGTCAGGAAGAAGCAGTACAGATATCTGGGCAAAGGAAAATACGAAGGTATGTTTGTTTATGGCAAGCTGGAGAATCCTGACAACCCTGCCTGGAAAGTCGTCGGAACTCAGGAATATTACGGAAAGACTCTTGAACTTGTAGACTGTGTAGCAAGGCTGTCTGAAGGTGGAACAAAGTCAGATATGAATTCCGGAGAGGAAAATTCCGGAGTGAGAATGATAAAGTTCTCACCGAGGCCGTCCGCAAACGAGAGTTCCATTCTTTTCAATCCTGACATTCCTCTGATGAGACTGACAGAGGCATATTACATACTTGCCGAATGCAAGATGAGGGAAGGACAAACTGGTGAAGCTGCAAAACTGATAAACAGGGTGAGGTCACGGTATTTTGCTGATGGCAAAGATCCGAATCCTGTTACGGCTGCCAATCTTGACAAATGGAGAATGCTTGACGAGTGGCTGATAGAGTTCCTGGGTGAATGTCGCAGAAGAACTGACCTCATCAGGTGGAATGAGTTCATCGAAGGTGAATGGTGGGATCACACTCCGGACGGCTCCATCAACAAGCATAAGAAGTTGTTCCCAATTGCTGATTATATACTTGATGCTTCGGATATTATAGATCAAAATCCGGGTTACGACAAGAACTGATTTAAATCTGACGCGATATGAAGAAATCGATTATTCTATTATCATTCTTTGCTCTCATCTTTTCAGCCTGTGACAGAAATCTCTATGGGGTCAAGCCTGATGAAGGTGGGGAGAATTCAACTACTCTTGAAAAAACCGCATTCACGAGAGGTGTCAACCTTTCCGGTTGTTTCGATGTTACTCCGAGTGCGGATGCCGGTTCAATCTGGATGGGAACAATCACTGAAGATTCATTTACCAATCTCCAAAGCCTGGGAGTGGATGTGGTCAGGGTTCCTATGAACATAGGCCGCTTCGACATTTCGGGAGCTCCGGACTATACGCTTGATCCGAGATTTTTCGCAAGGCTTGATGAACTCCTTGATCTTGGAGAACAATTCGGAATTACAGTCATTATTGACAACCATCAGTGGGGTCTTACTGAAACTTACACGGAAGACCGGGCTACCGGATTTATGAAAAGTTCCTGGAGGCAGATAGCCGAGCATTGTAAGTCAAGAACATCGAGGGTGGTCTATGAACTCAAGAATGAACCGGACGGACAGTGGTGGAGCGACCATTGGCACGAACTCCAGGGAGAACTTATCGGGGAGATAAGGAAAGTGGATGACGTCCACGATATTATCGTGTGCCCGGCTCCAGGTTCCAGCTTTGAGCAAATGCCTGAGTATGAGGATGAAAAACTTATCTATACTTCACATTTTTACGGTCCGATGGTCTTCACTCATCAGGGCTCGTCATGGAATGTCTATAAACCGCTTGGAGGGAAAATTCCTTTCCCTTATAACAAGAGTTTCGACATTCAGGCTACTGTCGCAATTGACGGCCTGACAGAGGAAGTCAAAGATGAAATCCGTAACTATCCATATACAGGAACAGAGGCTGCAATCCAGACTTCACTTGACAGGGTCATTGCAGAAGCAAAGAGGCGTAAGGTAAGACTGTTCGTAGGTGAGTTCGGAGTGATGTCTTTCAGCGGGGCAAAAAAAGAAGATATCTGCTATTGGCATGAAGTCGTACGCAAGCATTTGGAAAACAATGGCGTCTCTTGGACGGTCTGGGCTTATGCCGACAGGGATTTCTGTATGTTCAATGTTCCCGGTGCGCCTCCCAAATTCCACACTGACCTCAATCTTGACCTCGTAAAGGCTCTTGGTTTTGACATTCCGCCTGCTTATGACGATTCTCCTGTTGATGAGAGCTCGTTTGTCACAAGGGTACTCTATGATGATGCCTGGGGTGAGGGTATTATCCCTGAGTCAGACCAGAAAACATACCTGACATTTCCATACACCAATGACTATGCAAGTGGAGAGAACTGTATCAAATTCGATATTAATTCGCAATGGCTTGACTGTTCATTCTATTTTGACGGTTTATGTGAGGATTTGGAAAAATTTGATATAAAAAGAAGTTATATCAGGTTCAAATTGAAGACTGCTTGTGAGCCGGACAATTTCAGGATAGCAGTATGGTTTGTAGATAACAAGGAAAAGTTCAGCGATGAGCAGGAGCGTCACAATTGGGTTATAAAATACGATGTGACAAAGTCTGATTTCACTCCTGACGGCGAATGGCACGAGGTAAGTTTGCCTTTGAAATATTTCGGATACAGAGGCTCTGAGGATCCTCCTTATTCTTATTCGGAAAACCATTTTACTTGGTCCAAGATAAGGGAAATAAGAATTACCAATGAGGATTTTTCTTCTATGAATGGTGTTACCCTTCTTATTGATGATGTTATCCTTACGGGGCCGGAAAACAAGTATTGGAAGCCATCAGATCCAAATCCGGATCCAGTTCCTGACCCGGACCCAGATCCTGACCCGGACCCAACCCCTGGCCCTGTTGATGATGCCCAAGGTTCAATAGATGATTTTGAAGTTTTACCACAATATTAATAAACCATGAAAGAATATTTTAAAGAAAAGGATTATGCGTCTCCTGGATTTGACGTATGCGAGGTATTGCCGGGCAATGTTATATGCACAAGCGGTATATGCACAAGCGGTGACATTGATGATCTGAGTGTGGGAGAAGAGTATGAATTTTAATCAGGAAAACATTATGAAAACACAACATCTTTATTTTGCTGCATTTGCAATTCTGTTTGCTTCATGTGCTAAACAGGAGGCTGAAATGAGTCCCGTACAGTCTGATAATGAACTGAGAACATTTGTGGCTGATTTTGAGCAGACAAAGACAAAGACAAACCTTGCACCGGATGGGGAAGGTGTTTACAGGAAAATGATTTGGAGCGCAGGAGATAAGGTCGGAATTTTCGACGCTTCAGGGGTGCCTCAGCCGTTTGAAACTAAAACTGGAGGTGCTTCTGCTACCTTTACCGGTTCAGCAACTGCTCCTACCGATTCATGGTATGCATTCTACCCTTACAGTGCAAAGGCAACAAAGGAAGGCAGCTATCTTCTTTCTGCCATTCCGGAAATCCAATATGCAAAGAAGGACGGAGTTTCAGACAATGTTACTCTTCTTGTGGCAAAGTGTGCGGCAGATGAGACTACACTGTCTTTCAAGCACGCTTGCGGACTTGTCAAGATTGACCTTCCGGTGGACTGCATAAGTGTGACTCTTGAAGTCCTCAATCCTGACAATTTGTGGACACAGCCTTTGTCCGGCGGAGTTAAGGTCGATGTCGGTGCCCCTACAAATTCTTGGTCAACCTTGCTTTGCTACACTAGCGTTACTCTGGTAGGTGAGAATGGCGGAAATATTCCTGCAGGAACGTATTATCTTGCTGTCAAGCCTATTGATTTTGCTGGTGATGTCCTTCTCTCCATCAGGAATGCTGAAAACAAGATTTATGTGAAGAAAAGAAAGGGCTTTACTGTAGGTGCAGGTCAGATAAGACCTATCACAATCAATCCGGGTTGGGTTGAGGATGACGGTCTCAACTTGTTCTCGGAAATGGGTGGAACATCCATATACAAATATGTTGCAGATGAATTTGATTCTTCTTCGGATCCATTGCGTACCACAGATGGAAACCAGCCGAGAATCTATGGAACACAGGGAACAAAGATTGAGTACAGTTCAGATGCAGCCTGGTCGGGACGTGTGGCTCTTCATGGCGGAGATGCTGAATTGACTAAATTCATTGACAATGGGTATTCAGTGGAATACTTTGTGAAATTCGACGAGTCAATGCTTAATAACGACAGGCAGCTTGTATTCAGACATTGGTTTAAAAATAATAGCAGCGGTTGGACAACAAAATACGATGAATGCAATATTATCAGGTATAACTATGGCTCCATTCCTTCCACCCTCGGAATCCAGGACACTGAATGGCACAGAATCTCGTTCCCACTCACTTCAGATTTGATGCTAGGCGGTAACACTGTATGGCAATTCATCATCGACCCTAATTTCACTGATGATGCTCAGGCCGCTGCTGCAAAGGGTTCCATATTCTATTTCGATGAAATAAGACTTGTTAGGAAGACTCCTACTGAATAATAGTTGCAATCTGTGTACATATTGTCTGAATGAATAGGCATTATGAAGAAACTTCTGTTTTCAATGACATTGTTCTGCGTGCTCTCCTGTACGCAGAACAATATTCCCGTATATCTGAATGAGGATGCGGACATCGAAGAGAGGGTTGAGGACGCCCTGTCAAGGATGACGGTCGAAGAGAAACTCGGCATCATTCACGCCCAGTCCAAATTTTCGGCAAGAGGTGTACCCCGTCTGGGCATTCCGGATATATGGATGGACGACGGACCTTCAGGAGTGCGTGAGGAAAGTTTCTGGGACGACTGGGGCGGAGCCGGATGGACCAACGACTCCTGCACCGCTCACCCTGCCCTGACCTGCCTTGCAGCCACCTGGAATGAGAAAATGGCTGCCCTTTTCGGCAAGAGCATAGGAGAGGAGGCACGCTACCGCAACAAAACCACCCTGCTTGCTCCGGGAGTGAACATAATGAGAACTCCTCTTTGCGGACGCAATTTCGAGTATATGGGCGAAGACCCTGTGCTGGCTGGTAAGATGTGCGTACCTTATATCCGGAATCTGCAGAAGAGCGGTGTGGCCGCCTGTGTGAAGCATTTTGCCCTGAACAATCAGGAGGCTTACCGTCACAGCGTGAATGTGGTTGTGGATGACCGTGCACTTTACGAAATCTATCTTCCGGCATTTAAGGCGGCAGTTCAGGAAGGCAATTCCTGGACCATAATGGGTGCCTACAACAAGTATAAGGGCCAGTATTGCTGTCATAATCAATACCTTCTGAATGATATTCTGAAAGGGGAATGGGCTTATGACGGAGTTGTGGTTTCTGACTGGGGCGGAGTCGAGGATACCTGGGAGGGCATACACAACGGTCTCGATATGGAGTTCGGAACAGGTTCCGACGGTCTCTCCAACCGGGGAGTGGATACTTACGACAGTTTCTGTCTTGCCAACCCTTACCGCTGCCTCATCCGTGAAGGCAAGGTGGGAACCGATGAACTTGACGAAAAGGCGCGCAGGGTGCTCAGGCTTATTTTCAGGACCACTATGTCCAAGGACAGGCCTTGGGGCTCGTTTGCTACTCAGGAGCATTATGACATAGCCCGCAAGGTGGCGGAGGAAGGTATAGTTCTTCTTCAAAATGAGAATGAGGTGCTGCCGCTCCGCCTTGACAAGAAGCCTGTCATTCTCGTGACTGGAGCAAATGCCTTCTGGCAGCACGCAAGCGGAGGCGGTTCATCCTATCTTAAGACCACCCACGAAATCTGTCCTCTTGACGGACTGAAGGAGATTGTCGGAAACAGGGCTGAAATCCGTTTTGTCGAGGGGTATCGTCCTTTTACCGGAGAATATCCTGACTATGTCGCTCCATTGAGGGAAGAGGCTGTGAAGGCCGCTGCCGAGGCTGATTACGTCATTGTCTTCGGTGGCCTTAACAAATGGGGCCATCAGGATTGCGAAGGCGTGGACAGGGATGAATACGGGCTGCCTTTTGCCCAGAACGAACTCATTGAGGCTCTCTCTCAGGTCAATGACAATGTGATAGTATCCCTGACTACGGGTACCGCCGTGGCAATGCCTTGGAAGGATAAGGTACAGGCCATACTTTACAACTGGTACATAGGTTCTGAGGGTGGTCGTGCACTTGCGAATATCCTGACAGGCGCAGTGTCTCCTTCGGGAAAGCTTCCGTTTACCATCGCAGAGAGACTGGAGGACTATGCTCCACACGCCCTGGATGCGTATGATAGCAAGAACAGTGGCGACGTTGAATACAAAGAGGGTATTTTTGTCGGTTACCGCTGGTTCGACAAGGAAGGTGTCAAACCTCTTTTCCCTTTCGGTTATGGACTTGGTTACAGTTCATTCTCTTTCGGCAAGGTTGAGGCTTCTTCTGCAACTGTCCGAATGACCAGCAGGGAGGTGGCTCCTGATTTTGCCTCGGAAAAGAAGGCAGGGAATGGCAATTCCATCAAGTTCAGGGTTGATGTAACCAACACCGGCAATTGCCGTGCTGCTGAAACGGTTCAGCTCTATGTACGGGATATGGAATCCTCACTGCCTCGTCCTCTGAAGGAACTCAAGGCTTTCAGGAAAGTTTGGCTTGATGCAGGTCAGACTGAAACGGTTGAACTGACCTTGAGTGAAAAGGACCTCAGATTCTTCGATGACTCCAAACATAAGTGGGTGGAGGAACCAGGTGATTTCCAGGCTCTTATCGGAACATCTTCAGAAGATATTTTCAGCATTGTCGATTTTAGACTCAAATAAATGAATCACAAACCATTATTGATTATTGCAGCCATCCTGACCGTTTCGTGTCAGGATGCTGTCCCTTTATACAAGCAGGCAGACGCTCCAATAGAAAAGAGGGTTGAAGACCTGTTGTCAAGGATGACTCTGGAGGAAAAAATACTTCAGATGAATCAAGTTACTTTAGGTACCAATCTGAATCAGAACAATATAGGAGGGGAGCCGGTCGAACCTGTTCTCGGAAGTTACATTACCTACACTGCAACTGATCCGACTGAAATCAACCAAATGCAGAAAAGGGCTATGGAAGAGACCAGACTCGGTATTCCAGTCCTTTTCGGATTTGATGCCATACACGGTTTCAGAACTGTCTATCCTATACCTTTGGCACAGTCCTGTTCGTGGAACCCTGAGCTTGTAGAGAAGGCTTGTTCAATCAGTGCAAGGGAAAGCCGTCTGTCCGGCATTCCCTGGACCTTTTCACCTATGGTAGATATTGCCCGGGACGGAAGGTGGGGCAGATGTGCCGAAGGTTATGGCGAAGACCCATATACGGCTTCCGTCTTCTGTGCGGCATCGGTCAGGGGCTATCAGGGCGATGATCTAAGTGATTCCACTAAAATTGCAGCCTGTATCAAGCACTACATAGGATATGGCGCTTCGGAAGCCGGACGAGATTATGTACCTACAGAAATCTCCAGTCAGACTCTTTGGGATACATATATGCCTCCTTATCAGGCTGGCATTGAAGCCGGAGCTGCCACAGTAATGAGTTCTTTCAATACAATCAATGGCACCCCTGCTTCTGCATCACCATACCATCTGACTCAGGTGCTTAAGGAACAGTTCGGATGGGATGGAATGATAGTATCGGACTGGGATGCAGTTAAGCAACTCGTTTATCAAGGGGCCGCTGCTGACCATAAGGAATCTGCCTGGAGGGCAGTCAATGCCGGGCTGGATATGGATATGGCCGACCTGTGCTATTTCAATTATCTTGAACAACTTGTGAAAGAGGGAAAGGTCAGTGAGAAGACCATTGACGAGTCTGTCCGGCGAATACTCCGACTGAAGTTCAGGCTTGGACTGTTTGAAAACCCGTATCCTCCTGTTACGACCGCTGAAGAGAGATTCAATCTCCCCGGAGACTTTGAAGTTGTGGAACAACTTGCCGAGGAAAGTTCCGTACTACTGAAGAACAACGGTTTACTTCCGTTGGGTTCAAAGCCGGGCAAGATTGCGCTTATCGGGCCTATGGTGGACAATTACTGGGACCTTATAGGTTCTTGGGGAGGACATCCTCTGGCAGAGGATATCATCACAATCAAGAAGGCTTTTTCCGACGAATTCGGTCCTGCCAATGTTCTCTATGCAAAGGGGTGTGATTTCGAAGGGGATGACAGGAGCGGTTATGCAGAGGCTGTGGCAAAGGCCCGGCAGGCTGATGTCGTTGTCCTTTGTCTTGGTGAGAAGTCTTCCTGGAGCGGTGAGAATGGCATCCGCTCGACGCTTGCCCTTCCGGCAATTCAGGAACAGCTTGCGGCCGAACTTAAGAAGACCGGAAAGCCTCTTGTCCTGCTGCTGAACAACGGTCGTCCTCTGGAGCTCTGCCGACTCGAACCTCTCGCCGACGCGATAGTGGAACTGTGGCAGCCGGGCATTTCTGGAGGCAAGCCTGCAGCGGGCATACTCTCCGGCCGAGTGAACCCTTCGGGCAGGCTCTCAATAACCTTCCCATACTCCACCGGACAGATTCCGATTTACTACAACCGACGCCGCACAAGCCGTCCGTTCATGGGCTTCTATCAGGACATTCCCCGCGAACCGATGTACTGGTTCGGCCATGGTCTGAGCTACTCGCACTTTACCTACGGCGACATACGCAAGGTCTCTGACTCTCCGCTCGTCTTTGAGGTCGATGTCACTAACGACAGCTCCCGCGACGGTAAGGAAACAGTCTTCTGGTACATCAGCGACCCTGTCAGCACCGTCACCCGCCCCTACAAGGAACTCAAGTTCTTCGAGAAGCGCCTGATTCCTGCCGGAGCCACCGCCACCTTCCGCTTCGAGGCCGACCGTCTCCGCGACCTCGGCTATGTGAACGAGAGGGGCGAGCGCTGGTTCGAACCCGGCAAATTTGAAATCCTCACCGCCGACAAAAAACTCGAAATCGAGGTCGAATAAAAATCTGTCATATTTCGTCATACAGAATAAAAAGCACTTTAACGTATAAATATAAAGTACCATCGCATATAAATGAAACGACTTTCGCATATATTCCTGTCAATCATATTCCTGTTCGTACTTGCTCCGCTTTGTTTCGGTTCGGAATATGTCCGTTCGGGAAATATTCCTTCGAAAGAGGACATCCTTTCGGAACAGTCCGTTCTCCGCTCGTTCATAGACCGTGTCTGTGGGGAGGGAATGTCGGGACGAATACTCATCGGCACGGACAGTTCCATTGAAAGCGATGGGCGTGATGTCTTTGTCATATCCTCGAGGGATGGGAAACCGGAAATTGTCGGCAGCGGTGTCTCCGCGGCGACGGCGGGATTGGGATGGTATCTGAACCATTATGTTCATGTCAACATATCGTGGAACGGCCTCACCGCCGACCTCCGCGACACGGTTCTTCCTCTGCCGGAGATCCCGGAGCGCAGGGAATGCCGGGCGGAATGGCGTTACTACCTGAATTACTGCACCTATTCATACACCTGCGCCTTCTGGACGGAGGAACGTTGGATGAAGGAAGTCGATTGGATGGCTCTGCACGGGATAAACATGCCGCTGATGGCGCTCGGAACGGATGTCGTCTGGCGCAATGTGCTCCGTGACCTCGGCTGCGACGAGACTGAAATATCCTCTTTCATCGCCGGCCCGGGATTTCAGGCGTGGTGGATGACGGGCAACATCGAAGGCTGGGGCGGGCCGCTTCCGCAGGGGTGGTATGACCGTCAGGAAAGGCTCTGCCGGAGGGTTCTCGCAAGGATGCGCTCACTCGGAATGGAGCCTGTCCTGCCCGGCTACTGTGGGATGCTCCCGCGTTCTTTCATCGGAAAGCCAGGCTATGACGCGTCCGACACGGGACTTTGGGCGGCATTCCCTCGACCGGCATTTCTTCAGCCGTCATCGGACAAATTCGCCTCAGTTGCCGACCTCTACTATGAGGAGCAGGCGAAAATTATGGGGCGCTCGCGTTTCTACAGCATGGATCCGTTCCATGAGGGAGGCAGCGTTGAGGGCACGGACATCCCCGAGGCCTATAGAACCATACTTGCCCGGCTGCGCCGTCACAATCCGGATGCGGTGTGGGTGCTTCAGGGCTGGAACGAGAATCCTCGACGTGAGGCTCTTGAAGCTCTCGGGCAAGGGGACTGCATTGTCTTTGACCTTTTTTCCGAGGCGAGGCCGAAATGGCGCGACGGCTATTGCGGGCATGACATGATCTGGTGCATGCTGCCTAATTTCGGAGGCCGCGTCGGCCTGCACGGACGCCTGTCCAAGTTGCTGAACGGCTGGTTCGATGCGGTCGAGGCCTTCCCGGAGACTATGGTCGGCATCGGCGCGGCTCCCGAGGGAATAGAGACCAATCCGGTTCTTTATGACCTGCTGTTTGAACTCCCGTGGAGAACGGGGCAGCGGCCGGCAACTCGGCCAACTTCCGCGGAGAACGTGGCGACGAACGGCAACTCTGACTGATTCTTTCGTCCATGATTATTTGTGCTGACTCATTGGATTAGACTCGACGTGCGTGGATTGAAAGATTGAATATGCAAATGGACGCAGCCGGATGGTTATGTTTTGAAACCCATCCGGCTGCGTCCTTTTCGTTCTACGGGCGTGGCTGACGGACCACAAAGCTCACGGATATTTGACGGTTTTGATCGGTATGAACGTCTGTGCCTCATGCCCATTGTTTCGGTTTGAATGGTAATAGACCGGAAACTGCTCGTTAACAGGGTGAATCGTAGGATAGGCGCTGTTGGTAACCGATAGACGAGAGGGGTTTGGTGGTGCCATGTCCAGGATTGTCGAACATCCCATTTTGGGTGCTCCCAGCAAGGGGAGTCGAGTCGTTTTTACCTATGACGGCGTTGAGATGGAAGGGTACGAGGGCGAACCGATTGCTATGGCGCTCAAGGCCGCGGGTGTTGAGGTTCATCGCTTTACCGCCAAGCGCCACGAGCCACGCGGCATCTTTTGCGCTATCGGTCGTTGCACCGACTGCGTCATGGTCGTGGACGGCAAGCCCACCGTGCGTACGTGCATGACGCCGCTCGCCGCCGGTATGGAC
>OQVZ01000204.1_pt1 | contig 22007 bp, 14 predicted proteins | sample 1691571 | NCBI WGS metagenome assembly OQVZ01 (sample SAMN03418261, study PRJEB22391) | human gut metagenome | biome: human-gut; feature: organic feature; material: feces | host: Homo sapiens | place: Tanzania | collected 2013-01
CTGTCAGAGCAGCCTCGTGAAGCGCGGCGCTTACCGCCCGTCCATGTCCTCCCGTCGTCCTCGCTATAGTAGCGGCCCACCTTCAGCGCCTCGCTGTAGTCGCCCGGCGTCGTCACCCTCGACCGTCCGTAGCCCACTTCGCCCGAACCGGTCATTATCAGCATCCGTCCCGTCCTGCGGTCGCGCACCACAGCCGCGTCGCCATGGCTCTGGTCGAAGTTGCCGCTGCCGAAACCCCTCACGGCGCATTCGGCGGCTCCCCATGTGCGCCCGCCATCCTTGCTCCGGCGCACCTCTATGCTGATGTTGCCTGCCGACCCCACGTCGCCCCAACTCGTAGCGTCCGTCACACCCGAACGGTTGTCCGAGAAAGCTATCACCTGCTCGTCATAAGCCACGATCGCCGGAATGCGATAATACTCATGCCGCGCCGTGTCCGTCTGCCATAGCGTCGTCTGCGCACAGCCAAATGTGGAAGCAAGCGCAACCACTACCGTAGTAACTGTTTTCTTCATCTTCTTCGTTTTTAGGTAAATTGTTTCTTTCTAAGCCATGGCTGCCTCCCCCAAGGGCGCGCAGCCGTCTCTGCTGCACCAACCAAGCTAAAGGTTTGCCTTCCAAAAGCTCCCTCAAGGGCGCGCAGCCGACTCTGCTGCACCAACCATCCTAAAGGTCTCCGCAGCCAAACTCCCTCAAGGGGGTGCAGCAGTCTCTGCTGCACCAACCAAGCTAAAGGTCTGCCTTCCAAAAGCTCCCTCAAGGGCGCGCAGCCGTCTCTGCTGCACCAACCAATCTAAAGGTCTCAGCAGCAAAGCTCCATCAAGGGGGTGCAGCAGTCTCTGCTGCACCAACCAAGCTAAAGGTCTCCGCAGCCAAAAACTCTTTTAGCCAGCAAAGTTAGCAATTTTAATCGAGAAATTCGTAACTTTGCGGATGAATCACAAAACAACCACAATAAGCACACATGATTACAGTTGATGCACTAACCGTCGAGTTCGGCGGCACCACCTTATTTAAAGATATCTCCTTCCAGATAAACCCGAAAGACCGTATAGCTCTCATGGGCAAGAACGGAGCCGGCAAGAGCACGCTGCTCAAGATCTTGGCCGGCGTCCGCACAGCCACACGAGGCTCCGTTACGATGCCAAAAGACTGCGTCGTGGCCTACCTCCCCCAGCACCTCCTTACCGAAGACAAGCGCACCGTGTTCGAGGAAACGTGCCAGGCGTTCGCCCATCTCCATGAAATCCAGGCGCAGATCGACCGCATCAACAGCGAGCTCTCCTCGCGCACCGACTACGAGAGCGACTCCTACATGCAGCTCATCGAGAAGGTTTCTAACCTCTCCGAGAAGTTCTACGCCATCGACTCCACCCACTTCGAGGAGCACGTCGAGAAGACGCTCCTCGGACTCGGCTTCCAACGCTCCGACTTCAACCGCCCCACAAGCCAGTTCTCCGGAGGATGGCGAATGCGCATCGAACTCGCTAAACTCCTACTCATGTCGCCAGACGTGCTCCTACTCGACGAGCCTACCAACCACCTCGACATCCAGTCTATCCAATGGCTCGAACAGTTCATCAGCAACAGCTCTAAGGCGGTAGTCGTTATCAGCCACGACCGAAAATTCGTCGACAACATCACCACACGCACCATCGAGGTCACCCTCGGACGCATCTACGACTACAAGGCTTCATATAGCCAGTATCTCGAGCTGCGAAAAGAGCGACGCCAACAGCAACTCAAGAAATACGAAGAACAGCAGAAATTCATCGCCGAGACGCGCGACTTCATCGAACGCTTCAAGGGCACATACTCAAAAACACTCCAGGTGCAGAGCCGCGTAAAAATGCTCGAGAAACTCCAACTCATCGAGGTCGACGAGGAGGATACAAGCCACCTCCGACTGAAGTTCCCGCCTTCACCACGAAGCGGAGCATACCCCGTCCAGATGAACGACGTAGCCATGGCGTTCAACAACAAGACTGTCTTCAGCGGCGTCAATCTTACCGTCGAGAGAGGCGACAAGATAGCCTTAGTCGGACGAAACGGCGAGGGTAAGTCCACACTCGTCAAGTGCATCATGGGACAACTGAAAAACCAGGGAAAGCTACAGATCGGACACAACGTACAGATCGGATACTTCGCACAGAACCAGGCGTCGCTCCTCGACGGCGAGCTCACCGTCTTCCAGACCATCGACGACGTGGCGAAGGGAGAAATACGCAACAAAATACGCGACCTACTCGGAGCCTTCATGTTCGGAGGCGAAGAGTCGACAAAGAAGGTGAAGGTGCTGTCCGGAGGAGAGCGCACACGACTCGCTATACTCAAACTCCTACTCCAGCCGGTCAACCTCCTCATCCTCGACGAACCGACAAACCACCTCGACTTACGCACCAAAGACGTGCTCAAGCAGGCACTACAGGACTTCGACGGAACGCTCATCGTCGTAAGCCACGACCGCGACTTCCTCGACGGCCTCGTCTCTAAAGTCTACGAATTCGGACACGGACGCGTTCAAGAACACCTGGGCGGTATCTACGAATTCCTCGAGTCAAAGAAAATGGAGAGTCTTCACGAACTTGAGAAGAAAAACTAAACATATGAAGCTGATAACAACAAGCGACTGGCACATCGGAAACCTTTTCCATGGCAACGATCGTCTGCCAGAGCATAAACACTTTCTAAAATGGCTTCTTCAAAGAATTGGAGAGCAACATCCCGATGCCCTTCTTATAGCAGGCGATGTGTTCGACAATGGCAATCCTTCCGCTGCTGCCCAATCTGCCTATTATGAGTTTCTGGCTGACGCCACTCAAGCATCTCCCCAAATGCAAATAATCATAACAGCTGGCAATCACGACTCTGCCAGTCGTCTTGAAGCTCCTCGTGCCCTCCTCACGCGCCATAATGTAGAGATTAGAGGAAACGTGCGTCGCACATGGAACGCTGACAACGACGGCGGGAAATGGGAATTTGATTACAATGACCTAATGGTACCCGTAAGAACTAAAAACGGGGAAGAAGCTATTGTGCTCACAGTTCCATACCTGCGAAGCGATATTGTGCAGAATGTATGTTATTCGGAAGGAGTAAACACCTTTCTTCGCAACCTCACAAGTATGGCTCGTGAGACTTATCCCGATATTCCAATCGTAATGATGGCACACATGTACGCTAAAGGCGCTGACATCGCTACAAAGGATGCCAGCGAGAAGATTGTCATTGGTGGTCAGGAGGAGGTGAACATGCAAGGTTGGATTGGACACCCCGACTACCTTACCTGTGGCCATATACATAAGCGTCAGCATATATGGAATACAGACTGGGCACGTTATACGGGAAGTGTTCTGCCTATGTCTTTTGCCGAGATCGACTATAAACATGGTGTCGATATGGTAACTATCTCCGACTCACAAAAACCTAAGGTAGAGTTTCTCGAATACACTCCACAGCATAAGTTATGCATCCTGCCAGAAGGGGACGAAGAACTCTCTCCGAAGAAGCTGCAGAAACTAATCAGAGAGAAGTTGCCTGATAGAACGGACGATAAGTTGGACGACAATTTCGTGTATCTTGTCCTTAAGGTGAAACTGGAGAAGGTAAGTAATGATGACATCAAGGAACTGGAGGCGACCATCAGCAAGAAGAATGCAGTTCTCTGTAAAATACAGAAGATAATCCCCTCTCTTGACCTCAGTACGATAGCCGACAACCATCATATTCAAAGTATTGATGACATCCTCAATCGCGACCCTCTTGACACGTTAAAGGAAACGTTCGCTGTTAAACACAATGCGGAAATGACCGAACATCAAGAGATGATTCTCAAGCAGTTACTCGAACACATTAAAGGAAACATGAACTAATGAAATTCATAAAGCTCGAAATACAGAACCTTGCATCTCTCGACCGTATAGGAGGAGAGACAATCAACTTTGAAGAAGGAGCATTAGGCGACAGTACGATATTCAGTATTGTCGGTCCTACCGGTAGCGGCAAGTCTACAATTCTTGACGCTATATGCCTTGCGCTATACAATCGTGCACCACGCTATCCACGCAAGAAAGGCGACCGCAATCAGAATATCGAAGTATTCGGCAATTTGAGTTCTGAAGAGAAATGTCGTCTTGCGCCTACTGACTCGCGCAACATCCTCACACGCGGCAAGAAGGAAGGCTATAGCAAACTCACGTTTCTTGCCAACAACGGCACACTATACCGTGCAGAATGGTATGTTCGCATGAAAACTAAAAAGTTTGAAGATCCTACTCTGTCTCTCTACAAGATTGATGTCAACAATGGTGTACCTACAGAAGAGGTTGACGACTGGAATAGACTTCCTCTTATCATCGGTCTGGACTACGAACAGTTCTTGCGAACCGTACTTATAGCCCAAGGATCGTTTGCAAACTTCCTTACTGCCAAGGAAAACGAACGCTATGAATTGCTCGAAAAGCTCATCGGGTGTGAGGAATTGTACACAAACATAGCCAAAGAGATAAAGCAGAAAAAGGACGAAGCCGTTAAAGCCTACGATCTGATTGCAGCCAGTTTCACAGCTCAAGAGAAGGACCTTATACCCGAAGAAGAACTCTGTGGCGTAAAGGAGCGCATCGACGAACTGGAGAAGTTGGATAAGCAGGTAAAAGAGGAGTTGCAGAAAATAACAGAAGCGCTTGCCTGGTACACTACTTTTGAAAAGCACCAGCAAAACATCGTAAAATTTGAGCAGGCTTTCAACGAAGCAAAAAGTCAGATAGATGCTTTTGCAGAGCAAGCAGCTCGTCTCTCGCTTCACGATGCAACCCTTCCTGCCGTAGCCCTGTTAAAGGATATCAAGACATCCGAAACAAACATTGCTTCTCTGGAGAAAACCCTAAAAGAGTTGGAGTCTGCTATCTTAAATAAAGAAAAGGAGATAAAGCAAGAGGAAGATGTTGAACTCAAACTGCTTAAAAACAATGCACAAAAGGCTTCGGAGGAGCTTGAAACTCAAAAACCTCATATCAATAAAGCCCGCCAGATAAAAACCGAACTCGAGGCTTTGCAGACAGCTCTCAACGACAAGGCAAAAGCAAAAACAGAAGCTGAAAATGCCAAAGTTAAAGCTGAGAAAGCTGTAGCTGATAACAGGAAGAATATTGAAGCTGCAGCAGCTGTGCTTAGCAAATCGAAGGAAAGTCTGATTGCTTTGCAGCAGCGAACGAAGGAAGAAGAGAAGCTTTTGTCGCAAAAGGCTGAGAATGCCACATCTTCATACGAGGAAGAGAACAAAAAGCTTGAATGTTGCGATGCTGCGAAACTTCAGAATGCCAAGACTATGGCAGAACGAAACCTTACAGACCTCAATTCTGCCATTCGCATACAAGCTACATTGAAGGCAAAGCGTACAGAACACGACAAGAATGTCAGCCAGCAAAAGGTGTTGACAGACAGAAACGCTGTAATCTCAGAACTGCTTAAGAATTACAGAATCGAAGAACTTAATAAGGAACTCGAGATTCTTCTCAAGTCGTACGCCCTTATGACAAGCGAAAACTGGGCTTTGCATCGTGGCTATCTTACAGAAGGTGAAGCTTGTCCGCTATGTGGCGCTACACATCATCCTTACAGCGACAAGGATGCCCTATTACCGGTAATAGACGACATGAACGCTCTTATTGACGGAAAGCGTGCGCAGATCAACGCCCAACAGACAGAAAAACAGCAGTTCACCAAAGAACAGAGTAGGAACAAAGGACTTTTGGACGGTATAAACAAAACTATAGAAACGCTCCGTTCAGAAATCCTTAGCCTTTCTGACGAATGGAAAGTGATAGCTTGCGCGCATAACAACTGGCCGGAGGCTGAAGATCTGCTCAGATCGCTCATGTCGGAAATCGAAAAGAAGGTAAAGCTTTCCAACGCAGAACTAAAGGCATACAACGAGCAGGTAAAGCTTGTAGACAAACTCCGCAAGCAGATGGATGCAGCTGATAAGGCAAAGCAGGAATACACCAAAACTGCATCAGAAAAGATACAGACGGCAGAAAAAAGAGTAACGGAAGCGAACACATTGCTCGAAACAGAAAAGGGGAAAACCGAAAATCTTAAAGCCCAACTCTCAGATAAAGCTGCCGTTTTCTCGTCTGCAGCAGAAGCTTTGGTTGATGCGCAGCATATCGTTGAAACAAAGCGGCTTGATTTGAATAAAGAGATTGGAGACAAGGATCCTGACGAATTTGAGAATTCGCTGAACGCAGCCAAGTCAATGGCTGACAGTTTAGTGAAAGCTAAGACTGAAGCCATTTCACGATTGCGCGAACTACTCAATGAGGTCCGGGGTAAAGAATCTGCAACCAAAACACAGAAAGAAAAAGAGCACGACTCTATAAACAAGCGGAATGCTGAACTTTCGGCGTGGCTGGCAGACTACAACAAGGCTCATATCGAGAATCTTCTTACTGAAGACTCTATCGCTCATCTCCTCTACTCTACCGAGAATTGGGAGCACATACGCACCATACAAAAGCGGTTGCGAGATGCCTTCACCTCTGCAGAAACTACTCTTCGCAACGAAAACCGCTCTATGCACGAGCTTCTGCAGAAGAAACCCGATACGCAGAAAGAGACGCTGCTCACAAAAAAAGCAGAACTTGAGAACGTCTCCAACCAAGAACTCATCGACACCAAAGCCCGACTCCAACGTCACAACATGGCTAAAGAATTGATGGGCAATATGTTTGCGCAAAAGCAGGAAGCGGAAGCCGCAAAATGCGAATGGGAGCAAATCGCTGATGCCATCGGGGGCGACGGCAAGACGCTACGCAAGATTGCTCAATGCTACACGCTGCGCTTCCTCATTGAGCATGCAAACGTCGAAATCAGAAAGTTCAACTCTCGATACGAACTTCAGCAGGTGAAGAATTCGCTCGGCATCCGCGTGGTCGACCACGACCGTGCCGACGACGTGCGCGACACGACGTCTCTCTCTGGTGGCGAGACTTTCATCGTCTCGCTCGGACTGGCGCTCGGGCTTTCCTCTCTCTCGTCACGTAACATCAGTTTTGAGAATCTCTTCATCGACGAGGGCTTCGGCACGCTCGACCCCGACACTCTTGCCACAGTTATCGACTCCTTGGCAATGCTCCAGTCGTCTCAAGGAAAGAAAGTAGGCGTAATCAGCCATACCGACACCATGTCCGAACGCATTACCACCCAGATACGCATCATCAAGGACGGTAACTCCGGTAGCAGCCATATAGAAATATATCCGTAATTGAAAGCAAAAACCCGTTTTAATAAACTTTTTTCAAGTTTCCCTTTGTAAACAATAATAATTTTTCTAAATTTGCACGCAAATAGATAACATTTTGTTTAACAAAAACACACACAACATGAAGAAAACGCTACTTTCTATCGCTGCGCTGCTCGCTTCTACAAGCGCTGCCCTCGCTCAAAACGGCATCACCGAACTGCCCGACGCCGACCACTACGGACTCATGATCACTGCTATGTCGCCCAACGGCAAGTATGTCGCTGGCTCTAACTCTTCTACATACGGGGGATTCATTTTCAACCTCGAAAACGACCAAATGGTCAACTTCAAGGTCAACGAATCTGACGACGAAAATGTCGATGTCGACCTACAGATAAAGGCTATTGCTAACAGCGGTCTCGCCGTCGGATGGAACGGACCGGCGGCTACGTTCGACGTCGCTACCCTGAAGTGCACTACATACGGCGCTACCGACCAGTATCTCTTCAACGGCATCAGCCCCTCTGCCAACTACATCGTCGGAGCACGCTACGACGGCGCACAGACCGAAGGCACGCCATGCATATTCCACGACGGCACGCCCGTCGACCTCCCGCTCCCCTCTAACAGCTTCCTCGGCTATGAGTCCGCTGGCGCCTCAGCGCTCTCCGTCGCCGACAACGGCACCGTCTCCGGCTACTTCGTCGACGATATGGCTACGCGTCCCGCCACCACATGGGCGCTCCTCAACGACGGCGCTACGTTCTTCCCCTATCCCATCTCGCGCCCCTACTTCGCCCCTACGGCTGAGTCCTCAAAGCCCTACGCCATGTTCAGCTGCGACCAGACAGCCATGTCCGCCAACGGCAAGTGGCTCATCATCAACTACGAAAAATACGTCGGCGACGGCTCGCTCATCTCCACAGCTCGCTACAACCTCCAAACCGACGAGGTCGAGTTCTTCTCTCCCGACGAGGAGGACGAGCGCTTCGCCGAAGTGGGCAGCGAGGTCTACGGCTTCTCCATCGCCGACGACGGCACGATGGTAGGCTTCTACGGCGGTGCATACGGACCGCGCGTAGGCTTCCTTTGGAAGGCTGGCGAAACCGACATCCAGCGCCTCGCTACCGCCTTCCCGGGCGCTACGCGTCTCGCCGACTACGACGAGGGCTACTTCAACACGCCGTCTGCCATCTCTGCCGACGGACGCTACATTGCCGGCTTCGCATACATCTCGCCCGAAGACACCAACGAGGACGAGTATTACGTCTCTTGGGTGCTCGACACGCAAGACCCCGACGCCGCTGGCTCCGCTACAGCTGTCGCTCCTATCGTAGTCAACAACAAAGACAAGGTCGCAAAGATCAAGGCGCTCTATTCTCTCGACGGCGCTCGACGCAACTCTCTCTCTAAGGGCATCAACATCCTACGCATGTCCGACGGCAAGAGCCTCAAGAAACTCGTCAAATAACTCCCGCCGCTAATATATTACCGCGTAGCGAAAACCTCATTACAGCATAGCTGAACTACCCTTACCGCGCAAAGGTAACATCCCTACCGCGCAAAGGTAACAATGCTGACTGTCTGAATAACTAAGACGGTTGTGAGATTATCCCCTCTCACAACCGTCTTTTTTTTATAATTCTTTGCATATTTTTTTTTTGCAACAATAAAAATAATGTGTACCTTTGCTCTCTGAAAACCTACTAATGAACCGAGCAACCGTGCGCCATCTGTCCGTCAAAGACATATCCCTGCCGCTTGCGAAGTTCCTAAACTAATCATTCAGTTATGTTAAAACAAATACTCAACGGTCGCGTTCTCACTCCTCAAGGCTGGCTCGAAGGCGGCTCTGTAATCATCGACGGCAACAAAATCTTAGCCGTATCCAACAGCGACCTACACATCGTAGACGCAGAAATCATCGACGCTAAAGGCTGTTATGTCGTGCCCGGCGGTGTAGAGCTTCACGTGCATGGAGGCGGCGGACGCGACTTCATGGAGGGCACCGAGGAGGCGTTCCGTGTGGCTATCAAGGCGCACATGAAGCATGGCACCACTTCTATATTCCCTACTCTCTCTTCTTCTACCGTCCCCATGATTGAGGCTGCTTGCGAAACATGCGAGAAGCTCATGGCTGAGGAGAACAGCCCTGTTCTCGGACTCCATCTCGAAGGCCCTTACTTCAATCCGAAACAGGCGGGCGCTCAGATACCCGAGTGGATAAAGCCGCCAGTGGCTGACGAGTACGAACCGCTGCTCGACAAGTATCCGTGCATCAAACGATGGGACGAGGCGCCCGAACTCCCTGGCTCTATAGAGTTCATACAGTCGTGCCGCAAGCATGGCGTCGTGGCTTCTATCGGCCACACTCGCGCCACATACGCTGACGTCGTTGCCGGACATAAGGCTGGCATGATGCACGCCACACACTTCTATAACGCCATGCCAGTTGTCTACAAAGAGCACGAGTTCAAGGTGCCGGGCACCGTAGAGAGTGTCTACGCCCTCCCCGATATGACCGTAGAGGTGATCGCCGACGGCATACACGTTCCGCCGGTTATGCTTCGTGTCGTCTATCAGATCAAGGGCGTAGAGAAAACTGCGCTCATCACCGACTCTCTGGCGTGCGCTGCAAGCGACGAGGGCGTGGCGTTCGACCCGCGTGTCATACTCGAAGACGGCGTGTGCAAACTGGCAGACCACTCGGCGCTTGCCGGATCTATCGCCACAATGGACCGCCTCATACGCACTTGCGTACAGATGGCGAACATCCCGATGGAGGACGCATGCCGAATGGCAAGCGAGACGCCTGCTAAGATCATGGGCGTGTTCGACCGCAAGGGATCGCTCGAGGACGGCAAGGACGCCGACATCATGATGTTCGACAAAGACCTTAAGCTTACATACGTAATGCAGATGGGCAACGAGGTTACAAACGAACTCTAAACCGAAAACACTATGTTGAAACAATTTGTCAATGGTCGCATCCTCACACCTAAAGGATGGCTTGATGGCGGCTCCATTGTTACCGACGGCAACAGAATCAGAGCCGTCTCTAACATCAACCTTCATGTGGTCGGAGCCGAAATCATCGATGCCAAGGGGGGATATATAGTCCCCGGCGGCATTGATATGCACGCTCATGGTGGCGGCGGACGCGACTTCATAGAGGGGTGCGAGGACGCTTTCCGTGCGGCTGTTAATGCGCATCTCAAGCATGGCACCACCGCTATATACCCAACGCTCTCTTCTTCTACAATTCCTACCATCGAGGCTGCTTGCACGGTGTGCGAGAAACTCATGAACGAGAAGGACAGCCCGGTGCTTGGTCTGCACATTGAGGGCTCGTACATCAACCGCAAGCAGGCTGGTGCGCAGAACCCCGTGCTCATAAAGGCGCCGATCATCTACGAATACGAGTCGCTGCTCAAGAAGTACAAGTGCATCAAGCGATGGGACGAGGCTCCCGAGCTGCCAGGCTCCGTAAGATTCATAAAAGAGCTGCGTAGTCACGGCGTTCTCTCTGCCCTCACCTGCACACGCGCCACTTACGAGGACGTAGTTAAGGCACACGACGCCGGAATGACTCACGCTTCTCACTTCTACAACGCTATGCCGGTTGTCTACAAAGAGCACGAGTTCAAGGTGCCCGGCACCGTAGAGAGTGTGTATGCGCTGCAGGACATGACCGTAGAGGTGATTGCCGACGGCATACACGTTCCGCCGGTCATGCTCAAGGTTGTGTATAAGATAAAGGGTGTCGAGAAGACGGCTCTCATAACCGACTCCCTGGCTTACGCTGCAAGCGAAGGCGATGTGTCTGCCGAGGCTCGCGTCATTATGGAAGACGGCGTTTGCAAGCTTGCCGACCGCTCGGTGCTTGCCGGCTCTATCGCCACAATGGACGTTCTCATCCGCACTTGCATACAGAAGGCAGAGATACCGATGATTGATGTGTTCCGCATGGCGAGCGAGACACCAGCAAAAATCATGGGCGTCTTCGACCGCAAGGGCTCTATCGAGGAAGGCAAGGATGCCGACCTCATGGTGTTCGACAAGGACATCAACCTCACATACGTAATGCAAATGGGCAAAGAGATTACGAACAACCTCTAATCTCACATTATATATAAACAAGCACTCATTATATATAAACAAACACTCATTATATATAAACTAAGACTCATTATATATAAACAAAGACTCATTTTATATAAACATAACAAGGGCTGGGTTCCACAAAGGAATCCAGCCCTTTAATGATTAAATCAGTCCGAGCGACTTCAGTTTGCCTTCGATAGCCTCAACACCACCTTCTACGTTGCTCTCGATGTTAAGAGGCATCACCGGGTCGTGCAGCGACATGCGCAGCAACCACCAACCGGCTTCGTCCACATTGCCGCAACTAACGCGCAGTCCCTCGTAGTTTGGCTCAACAATCGTCCAGCCTTCCACTCCTCCTGCCTTTGCCTTCATGTCCTCAAGCACCTTTGCGCCGTAAGCCTTAAAGTCGGGATCGGTGAGCTTTATTCTTATCTCCTTGCTCTCCTTTGGCTGCTTCAGCGAAGCTATCACCTCATGCACCTGCTTACCCTCCTTGTACAGCTTTGCTGCGAAGACTATGAGCTTTGCTGCAAGATAAGCGCCGTCGTCGAGGAAGTGGTTCTCGCGCAGAGCCGCATGACCAGATGTCTCAATAGCCAACCAGCACTCCTCGCGTGCTTCGTTCAGACGGATGCCCTCGTTTATCACGTTCTTGTATCCGCGGCGGAAGCGGTGGTGCCTGCCTCCTTTTTCGCTGATATACTCTGCAAGTCCGTCTGAAGTTACAGAGTCGGTTACGATTGTGCTTCCCGGATGCTCATCCAATATCACGGAAGATATAAGCGCAATGAGAGAGTTGCGGTTGATTGGTTCGCCCATTCTGCCGATGATAGCCGAGCGGTCTACGTCTGTATCGAAGATTACGCCAAGGTCGGCATCGCTTTCTTCCACAGCCTTGCAGACAGAAGCCATCGCCTCACGGTCTTCAGGGTTAGGAATATGGTTAGGGAAGCGTCCGTCAGGATCGAGGAACTGGCTGCCCTTTGTGTCGGCGCCAAGCATACTCAATATATTCTCGAAGAATCCGCCATTGCCGTTGCCTGCGTCTACAATAATGTGCATACCCTTAAGCGGATGCTGATAATCGTCGGCATTCACACCCTCACAGATGTAGTCGGCAATATGACGAGAGTAGATATCCATGAAGTCGAGTGTTGACGAACTGCCCTTCTCGCCTTCAAAAGCAAATTCTCCATTCTCTGCTATCGTAAGGATAGAAGCAATGTCCTTGCTGTCGAGACCGCCCTTTGGAGTGAAGAACTTAAGTCCGTTGCGGTTGAAAGGCAGATGACTTGCCGTCACCATAACCGAAGCCGTAGCCTTCACATGCTCGCTGATAGTGGTCATGAACATGGCTGGAGTAGAAGCCAGTCCGCAGTCTACAACATTCGCACCAGCCTCAACAGCGCCCTTCACAAACGCACTCTTGATGCTGCTGCCAGAAAGACGACAATCCATACCTACCGCAATAGTCGGCGTCTCGCAGTCAGAGTTGTTTCTTATCCAGCGCACGAACGACTTTGCGATTGTTTCTATAACTTCGGGTGTGAGGTTAACGTGTTCTCCTTCAATACCTTCAAGAGCCACGCCTCTAATGTCAGAACCATTCTGTAGTTTTTTCCAATTCATAGTTATACCTTAAGATTAGTAGGAAACAAAATTATACATTATTTTTCAAACGCCAAACTAAAACTCCGCAAAAATCATTATAAGTAAAGGTTTTTGTACATAACGACTTGCAAAATCAAAAAAAACGTTTGCGAGTTTTATAATAAAAATGTACATTTGTGGCTGACAAACATAGCCTACTTAATAAATCGTGCAAATTATGAAGACTCTTCCCTATATGATATTCAGCTTTCTTATGCTCTGCGCATTGTGTACAAGTATAAACAGTTATCGCAGAACAGAGCATATGATAGCGCAGGATGTGAATCGGGCATTGGAACAGGTGCTTGTGACGATGCCAGACAATGTGGTCACTACAGACACCATACGCTGCTATCGCAACTGCCTCACCATAGCCGAACTGAAAGACACGGCAGGAATAGCCATGCGTACTGTGCGCAAGGACGGACGCTGGGAGACCCGACTCGTGGCGGAGGCTAACTGTGGCTTCGCAACTACCTTCATGATGTCCGACCAAAAGGCATCAGGGTCTTTTCTGTTTGCCGGATTGCTGTGGCTATTGTGCAGCTTGTGGTACATAAAAAGGAAAAGACCGGAGCTGATTGCGCAAGGCATATCGTACGGAGGCATCGTCTTTTATAACGACAAGTTCATGACGCTTTCGGGCGAGCAAATTCGTCTTACGCCTATGCAGCATTCTCTGCTCGAAATGTTCATAACAAGCGACACGCATACTCTATCAAAACAGCACATTTGCGACCGACTATGGCCGAAGAAGCCCGATGCAAGCGACACGCTCTACACACTGATAAAGCGCATAAAGCCAATCATAGAGACTCATAGCACGCTGAAGATCCAATCGGACAGAGGCAAGAGCTATAGTCTGATAATCAAGTAGATAGTCTTTTGTCAGCCAATTGTCAGGTAAATGTCAGACTCACAAATTGGCTTTCTTTCAAGGAGATTATAACTTTGCACCGAAACAATAATTGGTGCAAAATGAAACGATTTATTACACTTTCCATTATTCTATCTTCCGCATTCTATGCTTATGCCCAGGATGTGGACAAGACCGTAACGCTCAATGAGGTTACGGTAAAGGCAGCCAAGGTTGTGAACAAGCCCGACGGCATGATTCTCTACCCTACTGATGCTCAGAAACAGTCCTCGAACAACGGCTACAGCATTCTTGAGAAACTCTCGCTTGCCAATCTGCGTATCGACAACATCAACCACTCCATTACAGCTATCGACAACCGTGGCAGCGTTCAGGTCAGGATAAATGGCATCATTGTGGACAAACCAGAGATGTTGGCTCTCGATCCGAAGAACATCACGAAGATTGACTTCATAAACAATCCTGGCGTGCGTTATGGCGACGGCATTGCTTATGTCATTGATATTGTTACACGCAGAAAAGAGAGCGGATATACCGTTGGTACCGACCTTACGTCGGCGCTTACCACCTTGCAGGGCGATGGCATGGTTTACGGTAAGTGGAACCGCGGCAAAAGCGAATGGTCACTTTCCTACGATTTGAGCGGGTATCGTACAAAAAGAAGCAAGAGCAAACAGTCAGCAGAATATACATTGACTGACGGAAGCATACACAGAATAGAACGAAACGATATGGAGACGCTTCGTAAAGCTATTGCGCACGAAGCAAAACTGACATACAACTGGGCTGACTCTACAGCCACCGTCCTTCAGACATCATTTAGTGGAGCGTTCAACAACGCTCCCGACAACTACAATATTAAGGATATTAAGGACGGCGCTCAGCAATACCAAGCAACAAGTTGCGATGCTGACAAAAGCTATTCGCCGGCATTGGACGTCTACTTCTTCCGCCAGATATCTCCACGTCAGTCTCTTACCGCCAATGCCGTAGGCACATACATCTCCACGCAGACCGGCTCTTTCTATAACGAGGGTTCTCCTTATAAATACAATGTAGACGGCAAGACAACATCCTTGCTTGCGGAGGCAATCTACGAGAATCGGCTGAAGCCCTTCACGTTCTCTACGGGCGTGAACTATAGCTATAAATACATAAAGAACGGTTATCTTGGCGATGCTTCGTCTCTTACTAAGACAAACAATAACCGTCTGTATGGCTTTGCAGAAATCAAAGGTATGCTACGCCAGCTGCGCTACACGTTAGGTGCTGGCGTAAGTTACATTCATTACACGCAGAACGGTCACAAATTCAATTTCTGGACTTTTCACCCGAAGGCATCGCTCACATATCAGATCAACAACGGCTTGCAGATGAGCTATACTTATCAGATGCAGGACAAGGTGTCTCGCATAGCGATGACAAGCGATGTTATGATTCGCACAAATAGCATGGAATGGACCAAAGGAAATCCCGATTTGAAACCGTCGCATGATATGGAGCACCGCCTGCAGTTTTCGTATAACAACAATCGCTTGCAGGCCTTCGTCGACGGCTACTTCAAGCAATGTTTCAAGCCTAATATGGCTCATTATGAACGTACCCAAGACAATCAATTCGTCTATACACAGATAAACAAAAAGGAGATAGACGCCTTGAGCGTTATGGCATACGCCGGCTACTGGCTTTTGCCCGAAAAGCTTCAGATTGCAGCCAACGGAGGATTGTACAGATGCTTCAACTACAGCAATGACTACACACATTGCTACACCTCTTGGTTCTATGCAGCCAGCATCACGGCTTATCTCGGTAGATTCACGCTACAGGGATACGTAGACAACGGCAACCGCTTTTTGGAGGGCGAATCGAAAGGCTACAACGGAGCCTATTCTGTCGTGAAAGCATCACACGCATGGCGCAACTGGCAATTCTCCTTGTCGTGGGCGAATCCGTTAAACAACAACTACAAGGCATACGAGAACGAACTGCTCAACCGAAATCTCCACAAGCATACCGTCGGCTATTCGAAGGGCAACGGCAACCTGGTTTCGCTGAACATCTCTTGGCGACTGTGTAGAGGAAGCAAGCACAATTCAGCAGAAAAACGTATAAACCTACGCGATACGGAGAACGGCATCATAAAATAAATGGCATCATATAATAGAGAGCAGAGGCTACTGGTTATGGAACCCTTACAACATCTACCACATGACTGCCAGCTCCAATAAGGTCTGCACGCTCGGAGATGCACTTCTGATATTCTATGAAACGCGCAAACGTCTCGTCACTCATGCGGTTGAGACGTGTGCGCATATAGTCGGAAGCGCCGTCGGGCGAGAAGATGGTTAGACGTTCCAAGCCTGCACGTTCGTCAAGTCGGTTGATGTCGTCTATACGCACATAGTCGTAAAGTTCGTCTGCCTGAGCCTGAATATGGAAGTTCTCGTCAACGGCGCCACGCTCCATCAGTCCTTTTATTCTATCCTCGTCGAAGCAATACGACAGAATGCTGTATTCGTTCATCAAGTATGCCACAAAAATCAGTCCGCCCGGTTTGGTCACGCGCTTTGCCTCGTTCAGAGCCTTTAACTTCTCATCGTCGCCGATGAGATGGTAGAGCGGACCGAGCAACAGCGTAACGTCAGCATACGCCGTAGGCAGGAACGGCATGTTACGTGCGTCGCCCTGCACAACATCTGCCGTCGGCTCACGCTTCAGGAACACCTCGATGTTGCGTCGCACCAGTTCTACAGCCTTCACCCGATAACCTTCTGCCATAAGAGCCGATGTGTAGCGTCCAGTTCCTGCACCTATATCGAGCAAGAACGAGTCGGGCTTGATGTATCGGCGCAAGTGATGCATGGTGGTTTCGAACTCTACGATGCCGTGCCTGCGCTGCAAGCGAAGGTCTTCAGGGTGCTTATTGTAATGTTTCTCTATATTGGATAATGCCATATTTATAAATTAAGAGTTGGAGGTTGAATGATAAGATGTTTCTTCTAACAACGATAATCCTCAACAAAGGTAGTTATAACTTTCAACTTTCCCACTCTTTACTCTTGATTTTTTATAACACACCATTGAGAATATTGTTTTACTCAATAAAATTTGGAGTTTACATATAAAGCAATTATTTTTGCAGCGCATAACATAAACAGAAAATCAGAAAGAATATTATGAAACTCAACAAAGTACACCACGTAGCCGTAATCTGCTCCGACTACGAGCGCTCAAAGCAGTTCTATACTGATGTGCTCGGCATGAATATAAAGAGCGAACATTATCGCGAGAAACGCGACTCATGGAAAGCGGACTGCTATCTTGGCGACTCGTACGTCGTTGAGCTGTTCTCCTTCCCCAATCCTCCAGCACGTCCTTCCTATCCCGAAGCAGCCGGTCTGCGCCATCTTGCTTTCGAGGTGGACGACCTCTCGGCGGCGGTCGGCGAACTCGACAGCAAGAGCATAAAGCACGAGCCGATACGCACAGACGAATATACCGGCAAGCAGTTTGTGTTCTTCAGCGACCCCGACGGACTGCCGATAGAATTGTACGAGAAATAAATAAGCATCACTTTTAGGTATTGCCCGGCTCACAACAAAGTTGTATCTTTGCATCGTAACAAACAAGTTAAAAAGAAGAATATGACAGAAATGACAACTACAATAATCGTAGGACTTCTAATTCCGTTATTGGGAACGATGTTGGGATCGGCTTTTGTCTTCTTTATGAAAGACGAGATGTCTGCACGATTGCAAAAGACATTGTTGGGCTTCGCTTCGGGAGTGATGGTTGCCGCATCTGTGTGGTCTTTGCTGATTCCTGCTATGGAAATGAAGGCCGATAGCGGCAGGAGGGTTATAAAAGCAAACAAGTTATAAAAAAGAAGGTGTAAGTGTGGCAGAATGACTTTTTTTATTTAAATTTGCATCTTTGAATGCGCCATGCTTCTAAAAGGAGCAGCGGTGTTCATGTAAAAGACATTTTTAGACAAGAACAAAAAGAACAAAAAAAATTTTTATCACATAACAGTAAGATGAAAAAGAAAATACAATTCAGTCTCGTTTATCGTGACATGTGGCAGTCGTCTGGAAAGTTCCAGCCGCGCAAGGACCAGTTGGAGCGCATCGCTCCCGTCATCATTGAAATGGGTTGCTTCTCTCGTGTAGAGACCAACGGTGGTGCCTTTGAGCAGGTAAACCTCTTGGCAGGCGAAAACCCCAACGATGCTGTGCGTGCCTTCTGCAAGCCTTTCAACGAGGTAGGCATCAAGACCCACATGCTCGACCGCGGACTCAATGCGCTGCGCATGTATCCCGTACCCGATGACGTTCGTGCCCTCATGTACAAGGTCAAGGCCAAGCAAGGCACCAACATCACCCGTATCTTCGACGGACTGAACGACGTTCGCAACATCATCCCCAGCATCAAGTGGGCAAAGGAAGGCGGCATGACCCCCCAGTGTGCTCTCTGCATCACCAACTCACCCGTTCACACGCTTGAGTATTATATGAACATTGCCGACCAGCTCATCGCTGCCGGTGCTGAGGAAATCTGCTTGAAGGATATGGCTGGTATCGGTCAGCCTGCATTCCTCGGTAAGCTTACTAAGATGATCAAGGACAAGTATCCTGAGATCATCATCCAGTACCACGGCCACTCTGGTCCTGGTCTCTCTATGGCTTCTATCCTCGAGGTCTGCAACAATGGTGCCGACATCATCGATACAGCCATCGAGCCATTGTCATGGGGTAAGGTTCACCCAGACGTAATCTCAGTTATCAGCATGCTGAAGAACGAGGGCTTCGAGGTGCCTGAAATCAACATGAGCGCTTATATGAAGGCTCGTGCTATGACTCAGGAGTTCATCGACGAGTGGCTCGGCTACTTCATCAACCCAGGTAACAAGATTATGTCTTCATTGTTGCTCGGTTGCGGTCTCCCTGGCGGTATGATGGGCTCTATGATGGCAGACCTCGGCGGTATGCGTCAGACCATCAACAACATCCGCAAGAAGAAGGGTGAGGAAGAGTTGTCTATGGACGACCTCCTGATCAAGCTCTTCGACGAGGTAGAGTATGTATGGCCACGCGTAGGTTACCCTCCATTGGTAACACCATTCAGCCAGTATGTAAAGAACATCTCATTGATGAACCTCCTCACCATGGAGCAGGGCAAGGGCCGCTTCGTAATGATGGACGATTCTATGTGGGGTATGATTCTCGGTAAGAGTGGTAAGATTCCTGGAGAGATTGATCCAGAACTCGTAGAGCTTGCCAAGAAGCAGGGCCGTGAGTTTACAGATGTAGATGCTCACACATTGCTTACTAATGCACTCGACGACTTCAAGAAGGAGATGGACGAGAACGGATGGGAGTATGGTCAGGACGACGAGGAGCTCTTCGAGCTCGCTATGCACCCAGAGCAGTATCGCAACTTCAAGAGCGGTCAGGCTAAGAAGAACTTCCTGGCTGACCTCCAGAAGGCAAAGGATGCTAAGCTCGGCAGCACCTTGACTCCAGCTCAGCTCGCAGAGTTCAAGCATGCCAAGGCTGATGCTATCGTAGCACCAGTAGCCGGTCAGATTTTCTGGGAGTTCCAGGGCGAGGGCGAGTGCCAGCCAGCTGTAGAGCCATTCATCGGTAAGGAGTACAAGGAAGGTGATGCCTTCTGCTACATCCTCGCTCCATGGGGTGAGTTTGAGACAGTTCCTGCCGCTTTGGGTGGTAAGCTCGTGGAAATCAATGCTAAGCAGGGCAGCAAGATCCGCAAGGGTGATGTCATCGCTTACATTGAGCGCAACGCTGAGTAAACATTAAATTTATGAATTATCAAGCAATTATTGATAAGTATTATCCTGAGGATAATGAGCTTCGTCATATCCTCATCACACATAGTCAATCTGTAGCGCGAAAAGCGCTACAGATTGTTTCGTATCATCCCGAATTGCAGCTCGACGCACAGTTTATCGAGGAGGCAGCCATGCTTCACGACTTGGGAATCTTCCTCACCGATGCACCGGGCATCCAGTGTTTTGGCTCGCAGCCATACATCTGCCACGGAAGACTGGGGGCCGAAATCCTGCGCAAGGAAGGGTATGAGCGTCATGCTCGGGTATGCGAGCGCCACACCGGTGCCGGCATTACCAAAGAGCAGATAGAGAAGCAGCAACTGCCTCTGCCTCACCAGGATTTTCTGCCTGAAACCATGGAGGAGAAGGTAATCTGCTATGCTGATAAATTCTTCAGCAAGACTCATCTCGATAAGGAAAAGAGTATAGAAAAGGCAGAGAAAAGTCTCGCTAAGTTTGGCGAGGAAGGAGTAAAGCGCTTCCAACAGTGGGAGCGGATGTTTGAAAAGTAGAATATAATTTTCTGAAGTTTTATTGGGTTTATGAAACTCTAATATTTTTCTGAATGAGAAAACAATCAACCATAGCTGTTCTGTTGCTTGCCTCCATCGCTACCATGATGGTGGCAAACCCGGGTATGCCTGCCGTCGTCAATTCCCTGGAGGATGATGCCGCCAGCGATACCACGAAGATGGATTCCCTGCAGAAGGCTATATGGAAACACAATAAGGTGGTGGATGACAGCATCCGGCTCGATAGTATCAATCGAAAGAAGTCGGGCGGCATCGACGCACCTGTCAATTATCAGGCCGACGACTCGCTGGTGTATGATGCCCACAGCAAGGTGGCGCATCTCTATGGCAACTCGAACGTGAAGTACGAGAACATGGACCTCACCTCCGACCGCATCTCGATGGATTTGGACAAGAGCAATGTCAGGGCGAGCGGTACAGCCGACTCTACGGAGGAGGGTGGCGTGAAGGGTAAACCTGTCTTCAAGATGGGCAGTGATACCTACGACACCGATACCATCAAGTTCAACTTCAAGAGCAAGAAGGCCCTTATTAATAATGTATATACTGAGCAGCAGGATGGATTCCTCACGGGTATGAAGTCTAAGCGAGATTCCTCGGGTGTCATCTATCTGCAGCATGGCAGATATACCACTTGCGATGATCCGCACCCTGATTTCTATATCTCGCTCTCCAGGGCAAAGATGCGACCGGGCAAGGACGTGGTTTTCGGACCGGCTTATCTCGTGGTCTGCGATGTGCCTATGCCGCTTGCCATCCCATACGGATTCTTCCCGTTCACCAAGAGCTACAGCAGCGGTTTCATCATGCCTACCTATGGCGACGAAACGGCACGAGGCTTCTATCTGCGTGATGGCGGATATTACTTCGCCATGAATGATAAATGGGATTTGAAACTGCTGGGTGAAATCTACACCAAGGGTTCCTGGGGTATCTCGGCAGCCAGCAACTATCGCAAGCGATACAAATATTCCGGCTCGTTCTATTTCAGCTATCAGGACACCAAGAACGGCGATAAGGGCATGCCTGATTTCACTGAGCAGGAGAGTTTCAAGATTCAGTGGAGCCATCGCCAGGACTCGAAGGCAAATCCGTTCAGTTCGCTTTCGGCAAGCGTCAACTTCGCCACATCGAGCTATGAGCGCAACAACCTCAACTCGCTCTACAATCCGCAGACGATGACGCAGAGTACGAGAACCTCTTCCGTAAGCTGGAGCACCAACTTCTCTAGCATCGGAATGTCGCTCAGCTCTACCGCCAACCTCTCGCAGAATATGCGCGACTCGTCGATAGCCATGACGCTGCCCGACCTGAACATCAGCATCTCGCGCTTCTATCCGTTCCGCAGAAAGAAGATGGTGGGCGACGAGAAATGGTACGAGAAGATTGCCATGAGCTATACGGGTCACATCTCCAACAGCATCAATACCAAGGAGGATAAGCTGATGCACAGCTCCCTAATCAAGGATTGGCGCAACGGATGGCAGCATCAGATTCCGGTGAGCGCATCGTTCACCCTCTTCAAGTATCTCAATGTAACGCCGTCGTTCAATTTCACCGACCGTATGTACACCAACAAGGTGGAGAAATCGTGGGATGCCACCACCCAAAAGGAGGTGTGCGATACCACCTACGGCTTCCACAACGTATATAACTGGAACATGAGCGTGGGTATGAGTACGAAGATTTATGGCTTCTGGATTCCTAACCGCAAGCTGTTCGGCAACAGGATAGACAGGATCCGCC
>OQVZ01000205.1_pt1 | contig 21932 bp, 8 predicted proteins | sample 1691571 | NCBI WGS metagenome assembly OQVZ01 (sample SAMN03418261, study PRJEB22391) | human gut metagenome | biome: human-gut; feature: organic feature; material: feces | host: Homo sapiens | place: Tanzania | collected 2013-01
GGGTCTAGAAGAGACTTCTTTATTCGTAATTCTTTTAACAAAGAAAGCTCTTGAAAGCGAATGGGTAAAAAAAGAATTGGATTTAGCATATAAAAAATTAAAAAATGTAGAAATAAAATCTATTTTTCCAATTATTATAGAGGAAGATTTATCATATAATGATGAACTAATACCAAGTTGGATGAAAGAGCAATATAATATTAAACCTATAATGAGTCCTAAATTAGCATATAATAAAATAAAAGCAAAAATGATAGAAATAAGCTTGGAATTTGAAGGAATAAATAAGGAGGCATTTTACGGAAGAAATGATGAAATGAATAAATTTGAATTTAGAAATGCAGAACTTACCAAAGAGCCATTAATCGCTGTTATTGCTAGTGGTTTTGATTATATAGGTAGAAAAAGGTTTATTGAATATTCTTTAAAAAAGTTATATATTATGCCTAGGTCATATAACAGATACGACAATCTTATAGCTCTTAGTAGAGATGAAAGTATAGAAGATTTCATTTTAAAAATTTATGACTTGGGGATAGTAAAAGAGGAATTAAATTATAAAAAGATTATATCATTATCAAATGAAGAAAAAATTGATGTAGCAGCAAAATATATTAAAAAATTTCAAGAATATAAACAATATATATTTATAAATGATAATGATGTTATAGTAAAATCAGACAGCACTTTGGTTGAGTGGTTTAATAAATTAATAAACAAATTAGATAATTGTTTAGTTTTTGGTATAGCATCTAAATATAAATTAAAAGAACATAACATAAAAAATGATAAAATTTTCTCAATTAGAATAACCGAATTAACTCAGGCAGAGCGTAGACTAATGTTATCAGGAGTTTGTAAAGAATTAGATATAGATATATCTAATGAAGACCTAATTACTATAGGGGAAAAGGTTATAAGAGATACGTATGAAAGGTATAAAGATATTCTTGAAGCATAACTCAATAATATAACATGAAAATATTAAAATTTTATTCTCCTTGCTGTGGGCAATGTAAGGTTGTAGCAAAGGAGTTTAAGGACCATCCTATTGATGCCCCTGTTGAGGACATTAATGTGATGGAGAATCCTGAAGTAGCTGACAAGTATAATGTTAAAGGTCTTCCTACTATTCTACTTCTTAATGATAAAGAGGAAGTAGTAGAGACTTGGCGTGGCATTGTAAAGTCAGAGGTTATTAACAGTATAATTAAGGAATATGAAGCTAATTAAACAAAGTTTTGAGATTCTTGAACAGAAGGATTTTAGCCTTATAGGTATTAAAAAGTTTATTGAAAGATGTGGTAGAGTATGTTACAAATCTGAAGATAAAATAACAGATACCTCCTATGAAAAGTTTGTAGGAATGCTAGAAAGTAGGAATCATGCTAGACCTTTAGAGTTTGGTACAGTATATCTTAAATATCTATGGAATGGAAGAGTTTGTGATTCCTGCAATCAAGCATTCCCAGACAAACTACTAGATAGATATTGTAATAATAAGTATTCTAGAGTAAAGTACCATGGAAATGATACTTATATAACTACTAATTATAGAGTAATTATAGAAAATCATTGGGAAGAAGACTTGAAATATCTATGTGAACCTACAGAATATCATGATAAAAGATACACTGTACATTTTATCACTTCTAGAGGTATTATGGATGAATTTAGAACTCATGTAAGTTTAAGTCATCTTGCTGAGAGTACTAGATATTGTAATTATTCCAAAGATAAATTTGATAATCAAATCACATTTATTATACCTAATTGGATTAAATTAAAATATGATTATGTTTCTACAGATGATGTTGGAAATAATGAAATATATGTAGATGGAATAGAGCAAGATTGGTATGATGAAGATGATGAAATTACTAAAGAATTTTTGTATGGTGTACAAGATGCTGAGGGTACCTATATAAAGTTACTTAAAAGGGGTTGTACTCCTCAGCAAGCAAGAGATGTTCTTCCTCTATCAGTTAAATCAGAGCTTATTTCATGTGGTTTCAAGGATGCTTGGGATAACTTCTTCTATAGAAGATGTGCTAAAGATGCCCATCCTATGGCTAAGGAATTAGCAGAGCCTTTAATGAAGGAATTTATTACAAGAAAGTGTATCAATAACTAAAAAAAAAAGTATGGCTTTTGGTACGAAGAAATCAGTTGCACCATCTTTCAGTGAAAGGATGGCAAGCATTAAGTCTATGTTTAAGACTGCACATGAGAATGCAGGTAATCTTCATGCAGAAATGGAGCAAGAGATTGCAAAGAAAGAATCTCAAATTGCTGCATTGCAGGAAGACATCAAGACTATTGATGTTACTAAGCAAGAGGCTGAAACATTTATGTCTAATATAGAAAAGCTTATTTGATATGATTGAGCAAATAAATCAGTTAAAGCAAGGTTCCATTATTAGTGAGAGTTCTCACTATATTGTGAACAGAGTGTCAAGTTCTGATGCTTGGCTTACTCATTTTGAAAGTGGTGAAGTGGTTCAGATTGGTATGAGTTATCTAAGGAACTATACTAATTCTGCTGACCTGTTTGAGACTACAGTAAAAGTAACTAAGGAAGACAAGAAGGATGGTACTCTTGGTATTAGAAGTATCTGGGAGAACATCCACTCTGGCCAGGTATTCACCGTGTGCTTTAAGAAGCAGGATAAACCTAAGAGTAAGAGAAAGTTACAGGAAGAGATTGATGCTATTGTAGAGCAGTTCTCAAATAGTATTGATGCAGCTAAGAATAATAAGAAAGGTGTTGCAAATGCAGCAAAGAATCTTGTTACTGAGCTGGTTAATAACCCTGTACTTCCTTATGATGAGGGTGAAGATAGAGTTCTTAGAGGCTATAAGGTGCAGTTTGCATCTAGAGATGGCAGATATGATTGTGTAGATATGGATATTACCAAGACTGATAAAGAGTCTGGTATTAGGCCAGTCAATATTCTGACTATTAAATGGCTTATTTATAATGGTGTTAAATACATAGTGGAATGAATGTATTAGTAACTAAAGAAGATTTGGTTGGTCAAATTGCTAACTTCCCATTGAAAATAGTGGAAGCTATGGTGGCAAACCAAGTTAGACAAGGCAATCCCGCCAATGTAAAGGTATTCCAAGAAAAGGTAGATGCCTCCTTTGTTGAAGGTGGCTTCAGTTGGAATAAGTCAGCAGAAGGTCAATTCTTTTGGAGTAAGGTAATCAATGGTAAGCACTTTCCTAAAGAGATTGTTCCTCTAGATAAGTCTGTTGAGCCTATCAAACCAGAAGTGCCTGTCAATGAGAGTCAAGAAGAAGTTGATAAAGCTAGTAAGGGGTCATTTACTTATTATAAGGCGGGTGATGCCATTAGAGTTAAGATAGGAAATAGTACAAGGTCAATGGTAATTATAGGATATTTTCCTAAAATGCCTAATCCATATCTTACAATAACTGAGGAATCATTCAAGGACTTTATGAATGGTAAGACTAGTTGTCGTATCAATGTGACAGCCATTGAAAAGCCTAAGAGATATGTATATCTGACTCTCAAGGATATATCTGAAGGTAAGGGTGTGGGCATAGACCCAGAACTTATCAGAATAGTACAATAAGACATAGGGTAGGGTGTAGTAGTACATCCTACCTTACTGTTATATTATTAAAGGTGTTAGTGGTAAAGTAAAAATAGCCTTAATACCTTGCACAACTACAATTAAATTACTACTTTTGCACAAACTAATTAAAGAATATCAGTATGATAAATGCTAATTGTTTAGTTATGACTCCTGAGTTAAAGGAGCTTAACAGCCAATTCCCTAAGTTACCCCCAAAGCTATTCAGAGATTATGTGTCAAAATGGCAATATGAGTATGATAGAGAGGGGAGTATACCTACAAAAGATGAGCTTATTGGACTTATTACTAAGGTGTCTGATAACTGGGCTGACTATATCAATCCTGATGAAGTAAAGGTTACTAATATATATGCTGGTGCTAATCAGAATACTATACTTAGTAACTTTGCGGAGAGACCTTTCATCTTTACTTCTACTATAACTGATGATGATTATGTGGTGAATTCTGTAGAACAAGCTTTTCAATTAGAGAAGTTATTTAGTTCTAGTATATGGGACGAAGATGGTAGATGGAAAGAGATGGATTCTTATAGGGATAAGATTCTTGGTGCTAAAAGTGCAAATAAAGCAAGAGCTTTAGGCAGGAGAGTTCCTATGACAGAACAGGACTTGATAAGCTGGGATAGTAATAAGAGGACTATTATGAAGACACTCATAAGAGCCAGCTTGAAACAGAATCCTAAAGCTCTTCAAGCACTGCTAGCTACTGGCAACAGTTCCCTTACTCATATTCAGGATAAAAGTATATGGAGAACCCAGTTCCCTATTATATTAGAGGAACTTAGAGAAGAGTTCAGAGGAACACAAATAGATGGTAACTTTAACCCAATCAGTAATGCTGAAGTCATTCCTATGCTAGGAGATAATAGTGTAAAGGTATATGACAAGAGTAGTGCTGTAAAGGCATATGACAAGGGTAATGATGTTGAGGGAGTAGAGATTACCAAGAATGGTAATACCTATAATATCAGTGTCCCTAGTGAGTTTGACATTGCTAAAGACAGGGCTGCTGCCTTTTCCAAAGCTCTCTATGACCTTATTCCTTCTGGAGCAGAAGTAACAAGCAATGATGACTCCAAGTCCAAGACTATTCTTAACTTGGTAAAGGAACATGGTCTTGAAGAAAGGGATGGTAAACTTGTGAAGAGTGCTATAGATACATCTAGTCAGTCTGGATATATCATCAATGAGCACGAAGGCAGATGGACAAGAGATGAAGTTGAAAATGACCCTAGAACACTATATATCTTCACTGACAACACTGACAGAACATCTGGAGGTGAGGAAATAGGTGATGGATGGTACGCTGAAAAGTATGGTAAAGGCGGATTTGGCACAGTCAATAATCCTACCTCTGCTGTCATTAGAGGCTTACCTAATGCTGCTCCTATAAGTACTATGAAGTGGTTCTATAGAGAACATGGAGTATCTGTAGAGCAAGCAAGGTGGGCAGACTCTGACCTTGATGAATTCAAGGAAGTCATTGATGATGAGATTGAACAAATCAAGCAGCTCTGGGACAGCGGTAACTTTGATAGTATAGAGCTTCCCCAGAATGGTATATTCGGCAAGAGCATAAAGAGTGATAAGGATAGAGGTATATCTAGACTTACAGCTACCAGAACTCCAAAGCTATACCAGTACCTTAACAAGAAGTTACAGGAGCTATCAGAGTATGTGCAAGATACCAAGAAGGCTAAGGAATATGAGAGTGAGTCATCCAGTATAGATGAGAGCAACTGGCATAAGGCTGACGCTGAGTTTACCTCTATTAAAAAGAGGCAAAGGATTAATCTTATCAATGACTTGTTCACACAAGAAGTTGAGAAATCCCAGGAAGCTACAGTTGCAAGGTTGAATGATGAGATGGCTAAGGCAACCACTATTGGTGAAAAGCTGGAGATAGCTAAAGCTATCAAGAATCTTAGACCTTTTGTAGTAATCAAACAGGAGAAACCCTTCAAGCTATTTGATAAGGTAAGGGCAGTGTTTGAGGACTTGCTCTATGCTGCTGAAAACAACAGACAAGCTCTTGTTGATAGGGAAGTTGCCAATATGGAGAATACCAGAGAGGCTAAGCTGCCTTTGGCAGTCAGAAGAAACCTTGCTGAGAATAGAATCAATTATCAGATTGAGGCTTATAAGCAGATACTTGATAACTGGAATGACTTGGTAATGGATGCAGCCAATACTTACAGTTATGACCACGGAGTAATCATGGATGTTACTGCCAATGGTATTGAGGAGGATATTGATAATACTCCTACTGATGATGAGGGTAACAACCAGAATGAACAGATAGCTGATGAGAAGGAGGAGACCCCCTATAAGGAAGGCTGGCAAGTAAAGGTGAGGGAACTCTCAGCATTTGAGAGTATGACCAATCAGGTAAGGGAAGCTATTGGCAGGATATATAGGAGAGGCAGGAATGGTGACATAGTTGTGGATGACTTAGGTTTTCCACAGAAGTTACAGCAATCCTATGTATTTGCTGAGCTAATCTCTGCTCTTAGAGATATGACTAATGCCAAGCAGATGATACCTATGCTTGAGGCACTACAAGCCAGAAAGCCTTGGGCTGTTCAGATAGTTGATGCCATTAAGAATGATGAGAGACTCTTCACATCATTCTATAGAGTATTCAGAAAGGACTACTTGAATATGTGGATTCAGATTGAAAGCACTGCTCCTGATGGCAGTGTTACTATAAAGACCCACAATATCAACAAGCCTGCTGGCACTGCCCATTACTTTGATGAATGGAGGGATAACTTTGAGTATGGTATTACCCTTGATGAGGACAGTATCTATGACCATAATGGTGAGATAAGGCTGGATAAGGCTGAGCTAGGTCTTAAACTGGTAGATACAGTTATGGATAAGTTCAGGGGACTAAAATCCAAGGAAGAGAAGCAACAAGTAATACTTGAGAATGTGGAGAGCATCCACAAGCTATTGAGTATGCTTGGTATCTTTGTTACTCCTGACACACTGAATGATATACTTATATTCAATGTGAACTTGAATAACAAGGCAGAACTCCCTGGCAGTATAGTACTTTCCAACCTTAGAACCATCTTCAAGGATATGCCTACTAATGATGGTATCAAGAATGGTGAGCCTGCTGACCTAATCAATATATATGGTAGAGCCTTCAACAATATAGCTACTGCCATTAACAATGTTGAGGAGGATGAAGTGGAATCATCAGTGAGACAAGGTAAGAAAACTCTCTATGCACATACAAGACCTTCCTATGCTACTACTCTAGTGAAGAAGCTGAGAGGTCCAGAGTTCAAAGAGTTCATTGAAAGTGAATATAAACCTGTTGACTTCTTGTATGACAAGGAACAAGGCAGGTGGCTCAATTCACTTATTGATGACTTGGAGAATGATGCTGATGCTAGGGATAAATTCAATCATATAGTAGTGATAGAACATAACAGAAAGGAATACCAACAGTGGACTCCACTTGACACATTCCTTACTTTGTTTAATCAATATAATGCAGAACCTATAAAGGGTGGTGAAGGATATGCTTGGTATCAGATGCCTCTGTTATCAGATGCAACCAGTGCTGAGTTCCTTAGAGCCAAGAGAGTCAGGAAGAACTATGAAGAATTACTTCTTGACAAGTTTGCAGATGTTGTAAGACAAGAGTATAATAGGATTATAACAGTCAAGCAGAGAAACAATACTCCCAATATCAAAAAGATTGCCTACTATGACATGACTGATGATAGTGAGGGAGGTGCTAAATTCCACTTCTTCCCTAAGCTGAACACAGAAGCCTTCAATAAAGATGGAAAGACATTCTTTGAGCAGTTGGCTGAGGTAGCTGATGATACAGATGCTTTCAACCAAAGAGCTAAGGAAGCTGTACAGACTATTATGAATGAGGACTTTATAGCTGCACTTGACAACTGGGCATCTATTGGAGTGTTTGATAAAGTGGATGAGAACAACGAGAACTCATCATTCAGATACTTCAAGCAGAGAACCAGAGAGAATGTAGAGGCAGCCCTTAGAGAATACTACTGGAACACTACTTATATGCAGTCTCAAATCATACAGCTAATGACCACTGACCTTGCATACTATGGTGACTATACTAACTTTACCAAGAGAGCATTGGAGTTTCACTCTCCTACAGAGAAGCTGAATACCCTTGCAAAGTGGAATGGTGAGTATGTGCTTGCAAGTGAGGATGAGAATGGCAATGTAACTGTAAGACCCGAAAGAGTTATCTATCTGACTGATGAGGTCAAGCCTTCTAACTGGATGAAGGACGTTGAGGAAATCATTGACCAGAAGATAGCCAAAGGGGAACTTACAGAGTATGATAAGACTGTCATACTTAAGAAGTGGGGTGATACTAATGTGGCCGATGCCCAGGCATTCAGAACATTGAAATCCTTTAGGGCAACCCAGATAGCTGCTGATATGTGGAGTGATGATGCTGAAACAGCCTACAATAATATAAGGAATAACACATGGACTGCACAGGACTTTGTGGTTCTGTGGAATACCAGAAAGCCTTATCTTTATACTCAGGTTAACCAATCAGACAGGGTTGGTGGCATTATGAGACTGGCTGTACAGCATAAGAACTCTGAAATGATAATGCTCACACAAGCTATATTTGGTTCTATACTTCATCAATCTGGTAAACTTAAAGGTTTATCAGAGTTCATGGAGGATAGCAATAATAACATAGATGTAGCTATGTTTGGTACAGCAGTTAAGGTAGGGGGCCAAAGCTTCATAGACCTTAATGGTATCGAGAATGCAGAAGATGTTAAGAGTAAACTCCAGAAGGAAGTCTATATAGGAGGAACTGATGCTGTAAACCCTGAGGTTGTACATGAGTATAACTGGGATGATTATGGTATTCAGGTTGCTACTCCTGAGCATGGTATCAATGCCATTCAGCTTGTAGGTACTCAGATTAGAAGACTTATAGGCACTGATATGGGGGCTGATGCTGTATTTAAGGTGGGTAATAAAAGTCTTACTAGAGACCAATGGAAGGACTACTTCAATGCAGTCAATACAGCTAATATAAGAGAAGCCTTTGAGAAGCTGGATAAGGAGTTCAGAGACCCTAAGAAGATTTCTGACTTGCTTATTAGTGAAATCAAGAGTAACTCTAGGTACAGCAATGACCTTATAGAGGCTGTAACACTTGATGAGAATGGGCAGTTCAATATACCTATCTTTGACCCTTCACAGAGTCAGAAGATACAGGAGCTGCTTAACAGTATAGTTAAGTCTAGGATAGTGAAACAAAAGATAAATGGAGGTTCACTTATCCAAGCTACCGCATGGGCATTGAATGAGAAGGATAGACCTCAGATTGTGTGGGGCACAGACAAGAATGGTCAGAAGTATATAAAGTATATGGAAGCTTACATTGCTTGCCCTGATGACAGACTGTATGAACTCCTGCTTGAAGATGATGGAAGCATCAACATAAACAAGAAGGATAGTAAAGGCAACTACATTGTACCTGCTAAGTACAGAGAGGCTATTGGCTATAGAATCCCAACTGAGGATAAGTACTCAATGATACCTATAAAGGTCAAAGGGTTCTTACCTAGACAGGTTGGTTCTGTAATCATACTTCCAGAGGAAATCACTACCACTACTGGTTCTGACTTTGACGTGGATAAAATCTACATGATGTATCATAGCTTGAACTTCAAGGACATCTATGACATCAAGGCTGCTTGGGATGCTTTTTATAAGAGCCACCCAGACATAGTAGAGTCCATTGAGGAGTCAAAGAGAGCGAACTTCAAGAGAGCTATGGACGAAGCTATTGAGAAGAATCCAGAAGCTGATTTGAGTCAGTATGATATGGAAGAGTTATTTGAGAACTTCACCAGACCATACAAGAACTATGAGTGGACTGAAGATGCAAAAGAAGCATTCTCTGCTTGGTTCAATCCTATCAAGGATAGATACCTAAGCCATAGGTCTGTAGAGGTAGTTACTTATAATGACGCAGATATAGACCTCAGTGATTCTAATGAGAACAGAAAGGTTGATATATACAGACAAGCCAAAAAGAATACTAAATCTCAGAGAGACAGTATGATGATTGACTTGATGTGGTCAGTATTGACCAACCCTGATACTGTTGGAAAGATGATTAATCCTGGTAACTTCGATGAGCAAAAAAGAAATGCCAGAATAGTCAATCTTCTAGACAGTCTTTCATTAGATGAGATTGATAAGCTGGGTGGTATTGACAAGATACTTAACCTAAGTCTCAAAGAGGCTGACAAGATGTTGGAGAGGTATGGTAGGATTGTAAATCCTCTTACTCCTGATACTTGGATTACTTATCAACAGAGGAATATGTCTGGTGCAGGTCTTGTGCCTATGGCAGCTACTCAGAATGCCTCTCATGCCTTAACGCAGTTTACTAAGAACTTTGGTTTGAAGAAGCCTTATAGGTTTATATTCAATGGTAAGAGATTAGGTTCTCTCAACTCTGTAAAGGATGCAGAGGGCAAGTTCATCTCTAGAAATGTATGTAGTTATCTGACTGCTTTTGTTGATAATGCCAAGGACCCTGTAGCAGGTGACTTGAACATTAACAACACTACAGCTAACCTAGCATTCCTATTGCTTAGAATTGGTAATTCTCCTATCACTACCAGTCTTATATTAAGACAACCTGCAATGATGAAGGTTATGAGGTATGTGAATAGTGGAAGATACTCAATGAGTCAAGCTATTGAGGAAGCTATGGAGGACTATAGAAAGAAAAGAGGTGACTCTTCTTATGGTGGTAAAACCATTAACTTCAACTTCACTGATGAGTGGTTAGCAGCTAACATAGCTGCTGAGAAGAATGGTGGTGATATTCACTCAAGCCATATAGAAGAAATGGACTTTGCAGTCAACCAGATAAAGGTTCTTGTCATGTTGAAGCAGATGAATACTGCTGCTGATGCTCTGGGAGATGTGGTAAGAGGAATAAGAAGTGACTCCCAAAGTGGTGGTGCTGGTGGTTCTATTGCTGCTGGTAATGGTAAGATAGATGGTCTCGAGCATATCCTAGATACAGCTGCTACTGATGCCAACTATCCTTTGCAGGGTCTTGACTTCATCAATGAGATGTACATGAGCACCAGTGAAGAGGAAATCATCAATAGTACACTTCCTATCCAGACTGCCACATTCCAATGGGGCCTGAAGGCTACACAAAACTGGTATGCCAGTTTGTTCCCTCAAGTGTCTGAACAGTTTAGAAGAGTAACAGATTTGGCTAAGGATTTCACAACCTATGGTAATCTTGATGATACTACTATCAACAGGATTTATAGCCAGTATCTGGTATATCTTATGACTGGCATCTCTAATGACTTTAGAGGTGATGCAGATACAAGAAACTACTATATCAATGAGTTTCCTGCTGAGTTCAATGAATTCAAGTCAAAGAACCCATACCTGATTGAGAGTGTACCCCTCCTAAGAAGATTGAGAGTATTATTCTCAAACAAGTACAATGGCTCTCCTACTATTGTGTTCAGTAATGTTGGTAAGGTAACTGATATTCAATCTGAGGATTACAGAAGTGATTTCAGAAACCTACTAGCTAACAAGAGTACAAGGGATATGACAGCCAAGTTACTAAGGTATGCTTTCTATAGAGGTCTTGGATTTAGTCCTAGTGGCTTCTCAAACTTGATTCCTACACAGTTGAAGATGAGTGATGTTACTGATTATGTTGTTACATTGAGAGGTGTTCTTAGTATGAATATTGATAGTGGAGATAATTTCCAGTTCATGTATCAATATATAAGGAACAACATGGATGACAGAAGGTTTGTACCTGAGGTATCAATGACTGGTATCTTCAAGGGGGAGCCTGAAGACAGCTTCACTGTTACAGTAACCAAGAACTCCTCTCAGGACATGAAGAGATTCATATATCCTATAAAGAATGAGGAAATCAAATACAGAGAGTTTGTATGCTATACATATAAGGGTGGTAAGTACTACTATGCTTATGATAGCACAAGCAATACCTATAAGAGAATAAAATCTCTTGGAAGTTCTCAGTATCAGGAGTATGACTACAATGCTATGGGACTTGTAATGGAGACCCAGATTAAGGAAGCTAAGCAGAAGGGCTTTAACTTTAGGGATGACTATAGAGCTGCAAGTATTATGGAGTCTATAGAAAATAGTGGCATCCCCGAGGAGGCTTATAAGAGTCTTCCTATGGAGAATATACCTATCTCTCTTGATGATTTATACATGCAAGATAGAGAACAGAGATATGCCGCTATGGCTTCCCAATTTGCAGAAATGGATAAACTAAGGGGAGAACCCTCATCAGAAGACTTAGGCAGACTTGATGCAATGGAACAGTTTGATAACTTCAGTAGACTTGATGCAATGTCTCAAGACTTAGAAGGTAATGATAAATGTTAGTAACAAAAGATGAGTACAAGTTGTGTATTACATCCTAGATTGAGCAATGGGGAGAAATCCCCATTGTTCTCTAGGTTAAAAGATTTTCTAGGTGACAGGAAGTCAGCAGAGGATGTATATTATAGGGTTATTAATCCAGCATTCAGAGGAGCATTCCCTAATGTAAGGTTTGACCATAATGGGGAACCATTGCTTGAAGACCTTATAACTCAGTGTGGCATTGGCCATGATAAGAGTGATGAGGAAATGCTTGATTACCTTAATAGTGAGTATGGTACTGAGCCTGTACCAAAGACTGTACAGTCAGTCATAGAACTACAGAATAGAGCAGCTTCTTTCAATATCAGCAGCCCCCTAAATAGGAGATACTCTGCTGAATTAACCTCTTCTGGACATGATGTGTCTATGGAGATAGTTACAGCTACAGGTAAGGAGAGGAGCTTAGGCAGACAACAGAGGTTTAATGCTGAGCTTAATAATCAGTTAGTCAAGCTATTGAATAGCTGGGGTGCTGATGTTGCAGCTCTAACTGAGCTTGAAGAGGCTAGCAATGTCAATGGAGTCATGGACTTAAGTGCTGGTATCAATGCTGCTACAGGATTAAAGGAAGTTATTAGAATATCTAAAAGGCATAAATGGTCAAATACACCTGCAAAACAGAGTGTACTTACAGAGGAAGAGCAGAGAATATTAAAAAGTGCCCCTAGAAATAGTAAGGGTCAGCTGCTTGCTCCTAATGGTAAAGTTTCTAATCTTACTGAAAAGCAATATGCTCAAGTAAGAACTAAAGCATTTAAGGAATGGTTTGGTGATTGGGAAAATAATCCTTCTGAAGCAAGCAAAGTAGTTGATGAAAATGGTGAACCATTGGTTGTTTATCATTATACAGATAATGAAGGTTTAACTAAATTTAGTACAGAGTTTGATAATTACTTTTCAAAAGCAGGAGGTACTAAGAAGGCTATATTCTTTACTACTGATAATGTTGAGCCTGGTAGTGAAGATAACTTTTTAACAAGTAGAAAAGCTAAGTTATCAGTATTCTTAAACATAAAAAACTTAGAAACATTCAATGGTACTAAAGATGACTTACATAAACAAGGAACTTCTTATAGAGAAGTAGTAAATAAATCATCTGAAAGAGAAGGTTCTGAAAATGGTATAGTCTTTACTGGCTTTGATGATAATAGAAAAGAGAATCAAACTATATACATTGTTCATAATTCTAATCAAATTAAATCTGCTACTGATAATATTGGAACATTCTCTAGAACTGATGATAATATAATTGATGATACATATGATTCTAATATATTAGCAGAAGAGTGGGGGCACTTTGTAGTTGATGCTGTAAAGGACAGCCCATTAAGAGATAGGATGCTTAACTCATTGAAGAATGAGGAAGTATTACAAAGAGTGCTTGGTAGTGAGTATGACAGATACAATGAAGTTTATAAAGGTGATATAGACCTTATGGCTAAGGAAGCATTGGGTAAGATGATGGCTCAAGTGCTTAATAACTATGATACTGAAGCTCCCAATGACAGGCTCTTTGAGAGATACAAGAAGAATGTCTTGGACTTCTTTAGTAAGAGGGATGCTGATGAGATTGATGAGATAATCAACAAAGTCAGAGAACAGGTATATGAATTTACTACCAATGCCTTTAATGGCAAGTATCAACTTGATATTAGCAGTAGAGATTATAACAAGAGGTTATTTAACCTTGGCAATGATGTATCAAGGGACTATAATATCTTGAAGAGGATTATTCAACAAGAGAAGAAAAGATTAGCTATCTATGGTAAGGGAGCTAAGGCTACTGCTAGGGAAAGGGAGGAGAAGAAAGGCTCATTCGATGAAAAGCAGAAGCTCTTCATAAATAAACTAAGCAATGACCTTGAGAATCATAGGGAACTGGAAGGTATATACGCATACCTGACAGAGGCTGTCAGAATGTTGAGGCAACTTAGTGATAAACTTGATGCTGTGCATAGTTCCCAGACTAGCTGGAAGGATAAGTTCTCAGCACTTAGAAGTATCAGAGATTACATGTCATCCTATGGTAGTATCATGGAGGAGTTGAGACAAGAGATGTATAAAGCAAAGCAAGAGGGGGATATGAGATTCAAAGAGAAACTGCAAGAGTCTCTTGATGAGTTCTCAGGTCTACTTGCCAGACTAGGCTCTGACTGGGCAGAAGTATCTAAGGATGAGTTTGCCAGATTTCTTACTCCATTTGAAGGAGAGAGTATCTCAATGTTCATTAGAGGCGAGAGGAAGCAGTACAATATAAGAGAGCTTCTTGACTATATAGAGAAGGATATTTCTATAGTAGAAAGGTGGACTGATGCTATGGCAGACAGTACTGACCCCATACTTAGAATATATGACTCTTTGGTTAAAGACCAGAAGAACAAGGCTAGGTATAACACTATCAATAATGAAAAGGAGATACTGATGCACTCCAAGAAGCTGGAAGATGCTGGCATAGGAAACACTGACTTCATGTATGAAAAAACCAGTGATGGCAAGATTACAGGTAATTTTGTAACCAGATACAACTGGGGAGATTACTTTGTAGCACTTAGCAAGTATGCCAAGAGCCTACCTCAGGATATGGATAGAGAGGAAAAGTCTATCTTAATCAGCAGATGGAAGAGAGCTAATACAGACAGGAATGGTAATCCTATAGAGAAGTATTATAATCCTCAGTATGATGCTATTCAAAGGAATGCAGCTATGAAGGAGTACTATGACTTTATGATTAACCTAAAGAGGAGTCTTGACTATAGATTACCAGCAAGGTATGTAAGGTTCAATAAAGCTCCTCAAATAAGGAGAGACTTCTTGGAAAGAGTAATGGGCAGAGGTAACAAGTTCCAATACTTATGGGAGAGCTTCAAGGATAACTTGGTGAGGAGAGAAGATGATACTGAGTTTGCTTATGCAAGGCAAGACTTTGAAGGCAATCAGATATATAATCTTCCTATCTACTATACAAGACCTCTTAAGGATAAGAATGACTTATCAACTGACTGTACATCAACTATGATAGCTTATGCTGCTATGGCTAATGACTACGCAGCTATGAATGACATCGTAGATGCTCTTGAGACAGGAAGAACTATACTCTCTGAGAGAAAGGTGGCACAAACCAGAGGCGGTAAGATTATGAGAGAGGTACTTAACAAAGTACCTAGTAATTTGACCAAGAAAGGAGATGTGGCTAACTTTATGAACAGGCTCAATGACTTCATGCTCATGCAAGTCTATGGTGAACAGATGAAGGATGAGGGTACTGTACTTGGAGTTGATGTTGGCAAGGCTGTCAATATGCTGAACAAGCTACAAAGCTATGGTACTACTGCCCTGTCAGTGCTTACTGGTACTGCTAACTTGGCACAGAATGTTGTGTTAAGCAACATAGAGTCTATCTCTGGTCAGTTCTTCAATAAGTCTGAGCTTGCTAAGGCTGATTGGGAGTACACAAAGTTATTACCTCAATACCTGAGTGAGATTGGTAATAGAATACAGACTAGTAAGATGGCTCTCTTTGCAGAGAAGTTTAATGTTCTTCAAGACTATAAGCAGCATGTGAGAGGGGTTGACTGGGATAGAAAGACTTGGTTCTCAAGGTTCTTCAAGGAAGATACTCTATGGTTTACTACTAGTGCAGGAGACCACTACACTCAGATGAGAACTGGTCTTGCTTTAGCTATGAGGTTGAAGTTACAGGACAAGGATGGTAAACCTATAAGTCTTTATGATGCTCTTGAAGTGAAGTATCTTGATGAGGCTCATCCAGAGTATGGGGCTAACCTAGTAATTAAGGAAGGAGTAACTGACCAAGATGGTAAAGTTGTGGATAACAAGTACTTCACCAGTGTCACTAAGAAGATAAGAGGCATCAACAACAAGCTGTATGGTATCTATAACCAAGAGGATAAGAATGCTATGCAGTCCAGAGCAGTAGGCAGGCTGCTTATGATGTACAGGAACTGGATGAGACCACTATGGTTGAAGAGATATGGAGTTGAGAGATACAACTATGACACTGGTACTTTCGAGGAGGGCTATTACAGAACTTTGTGGAACTTTATGAATACTCTTAGGAAGGACTTGAAGGAGGGTGAGCTTGATATAGTGAAGCAATGGCACAATCTTAATGATGCCCAAAAGAGCAACATATATAGGAGTCTTGCTGAAATAGCTACATTCCTATCTCTTATGGGTATCATCGCAACACTCAAGGGCACACCAGATGATGATGAGAAGGATGACTGGTTGACTGAGTATATTACTTATTCAATCATAAGGTTGAAAGCTGACCTAGGCTCTCTGATGCCTGGCCCAACTATGCTTGATGAAGGTCTAAGGTTGTTTGACAATCCATTTGCAGCAGTAAGGGTTCTTAAGAACACAAGACAGTTGCTCAATCTGTTTGACCCAGATGCCTGGACTACAGAGATAGACCAAGGTATCTATAAGGGATATACCCAAGTAGGGAAGATAATGTTACAACCTATACCATTTATCAGACAATTCCAGAACTTGCTTGACCCAGAGGAGCCAGCAAGATGGTATAAATAACAAAATAGGGAGAGTAGAAATACTCTCCCTATTTTTTTTTTACTATCACGAGATTACTTACATGACATAATGAATGACTCTCTATAGTTAGCATCAGTGCCATCCCAATACTCTTGTATAGCTTTTTCTTCCATACCCTCAAACATGGGGCTTACTATAGCTTTCTCAGCATCAGTCATTTCTCCCCACTTCTTTCTAGCGAGCTGACTTCTACCAAGGGCAGTACTTGTGTTTATATCTACAGTAACTTTCTCATCTTTCTCTCTCTTGTTTATAGCTTCCTGATTAGGAGCTTGTTGAGTGGGAGTAGTAGGCTTTAAGCTGTTTAATCTGTCAAGTGCATCAAGACCTCTCTTCATTCTATCATCAGGCTTAGGAGTTTCTTTAGGGGCCTCCTTAAGCTCTATTGAATTACCATAAGGACTATTCTCCAATGGTGTAGAACTCATAGCATCCTGTATAGCAGCAGCTACATTATCAGCTTGTATGAAGTCCATGATATTATTTCTAGTCCTTCCTACCTCATCAGATACTAATGATGAGTCTATAGTCATTGACCTGCCATTAGGTAGTATTAACTTATAACCATCACCTACTTTAGCTAGATAGAATGTCTGACCATTCTTAGTAGTGAACAACACTTGCATATCTGCTTGATGATATTCTGGCTTTCCCTTACCCATAGTAACATACTGACCCTTTACAGTTCTAAGTGATGTTGGTGACTGACTTGCTGGTGCTTCATCAGTTTTCTCAAATACACCACTCTGGTATGTCAAAGGTACATAGTCCTCTGGGTTTATCCTAGCTATGCCTCCATTCTTCTCTCTACTGTATTTGAGTTGGAATGGTACTATAACCAGATTAGATACTTGAACACCAAAGCTATCCTCAAACAACTTAGCATAGGCACTTAACTGTAGAGTATATTGGTCTTTGTTACTCCTAGTAAAGTATCTAGGGTTCTCAACTCTTGAGAAATCAGAGTTCTTAGTAGAGTACTTACTTGTCTTGAAGTCAAAGATACTTATCTCACCTGTGCTAGGATTATAAGCAAATACATCAAGTTCTCCTGCTATTCTTCTGCCATCAGAGTACTTATGGAATACTACAGTCCTGTCAGTAACTAGCTTGAGACCTCTTCTATTTGCATCATCCCTGAACTTACCTAGCCCTCTCTTCAAAGCACCAAAGGCTTCATCAGACATACCCTCAGGCTTAGTTACATTAGTAGGGTCACTCAAGAATTGCCTTGCTACTTCATCTACTAAAGAACCTCTGCTTGTAGCGGCATCTCCTCTGCTTGGTCCTATATAGTTAGAACCTATTATAGAGTGTACTCTTTGATACGCATGGTATTGGCCATCTTCCTCCTTAATCATGTAAAAACCACTGGAGGTATCTGGATTACCATTGTCATCTCTAAGTACAAGCTTCTGAAAGGCTTGAAGGGACTTTACAGCAGAGGCTGATAGGGATGCCTTGCTCTTTCTACCTTCAAGAGTGGCTTCTAATTCTTCTACCTCTTGGGGAGATAGGTATTTGTTAGTAGCTCTGTTATAACCTCTCTTACCATACTTATCTACTATAAGTACCTTACCATTATGTTGATTGACACCAAAGTAGCTAGTACCATAAGCAGAATTTATATAAGCAAGGTCTTTAACTTGTTGGGCATTATCACCAAGGTCTACTATAGAACCAGACTGGTCAAATATGATACCATTCCTTACAAAGTATTCCTTACCACCATACTGTACTCTAGTACCTCCCTTGGCTTGTTGTGATGCCTTAGCTCTCTCAAATGCACTATCAGTATGAGTAGTGTTGGGTCTTTCATTCAGTAAGAACCAAGTACCTTGCATTCTCTTACCAGTAAGATAAGTAGCAAGTACATTACTGTCCCTTAATCTATTAGCATACTCTTGACCTTTCTTGCCAGTTAGCTTCCTAGCATTAACATTGAAAGCAAGGTTAGCTTCGTAGAAGGCATCAAGCACTTGATTATATACTTCCTCTACAGGTGCTGTATAAGGTTCAGATGCTTGTGTAGTACCAGCTCCTACATTAAGAAGTGACTTCTTTGCAAACCTCTTTAACAATATATTCCTGTTCTGTCTCTTACCATCCCTATCAGCAAAAGCTATCTGTAATGATACATCATTAGCCCTACTTATTATATTGATGTGGAAACTATCTGGTATATATAGTAACTCTATCAAGTCCATATATACATTGTCAAGAGCCTCATCAAATCCCCTCTCAAGATTGGCTATACCAGCCAAGTCATTAAAGGCTTTCTTTAAGTCATTAGCTATAGGATTATTCTGTGTGGCTAAATCAAACTCAGTCTTATTCAGGTGTCTTATATAGACCTTCTTAGGACTAAGAGTACCTTTACTGTTAGGTAGAAGTATATATACCTTACCATCAGAGTTGGCCTCATCAAACACTGGCTCTACAAAGGTATCTGTATTAGCTTCCATAGACCTGTTCTTCATAACACCTATAGTAGCATCATCAGTACCTAGTAGGTCTCCAACTGATTGAGTCTTACTAATGTCATAGCCATACTGGCCACTCATTATCTTAGACACTCTTACTGTTGGATTATTTGAAGCAGCTTTAGTACTACTGGAGGCTTCTTTAGCAGTTTTAGTAACAGTCCTCTGAACTCCGCCATTAGATTCAATAGACTCTAAAATACGACTATCAATCACCCTCTCTTGACCATTATACTTGATAATAATGTCTTTCCCAGAGATTGCTGTTACAGTGGCTATTCCTCCTCCGATACCTCTAGGCATAATGAAGTTATCACCTACTCTTAAATCACTTATATTTACTAGGTCTCTTTCTACTTCAACTTCATACTCACCTTGCATACCTATAGCGGTAGCTGTTATAGTTTCCTTATATCCTGATTGTGCAGCCTTCTTAGCCTTATCCTTTATCTCTTTAACACCTTCAATAGCCTCATCAGTATTCATGTAGTTTACTAATGTGCCTTTATGATAGAGTGCCAGTAACTCGGGATGCTCATCTGTAGCAGGCTCATATCTCACTTCAAGCTCATCACCTTCCTTTATATTACCCTCATTAACATAGTCAAAGGCATTCTTACCAGTCTTAGGGTCTACTTCCTTTAACTTGCTATATACATAAGAGTAACCTTGATTCCTGCTATCACCAACAAAGTCAATCAATACTCCATCCCTCTTTGCATCTAAGTCAAACTGTGGTATGACTGCCTTAAGAACTCCTGTTACTGCTGTAGGTTGATACTTACTTACCTCAGCCTCAGCTTCTCTTAATATCTCTTCTGGACTTGAAGGATTAAATGTATCAGGTTTAGACAACTCTCTTACTATGTTAATTATATCTGCCACTGAGTCATTACCAACCATAGCAGAGAGAGCATTGACCCTTCTTTGTGTCTGTCTTATAAGCCTGGGGTCTTTAGACTTATTAAGTTGCTCAATGTCTTTAACTATCTGATTAGTCAGTGCTTTAGCTTCTGTCTTAGTCTCTGGTGCTATATTGAGCTTATCAATCTTGCTAATAGCCTCCTCAGCACCGAAAGGCTTACTAACAGGTGGCTGGGCTACATCATCCTTACCTACATTGTCAGGTCTCGTTGTTCCAGTCTTCTTGGCTTCAACATCCTGCTTCTGGCTATTACCACTGTTAACCTTATCCCTTGCTGACTTTAGTATCTCATTGAACTCACTCTCAAGAGTCTCTTGAGCTTTCTCATCCCAAGTTGTTGCTTCAAGCGGAAGCTCTGTTACCAATGCCTCATTACTCAAATCATCATAGGTAGCATTCTCATTGAATCTCCTGTCAAGCATATCAAGAAGTTCAGACTTATGCTCACTATCAGAGCTATTGATGAACTCAGTAGCTTTCTTCTTGAATAGTGATGCTTTCTTATAGCTCCTAGCTGCGTCTGAGTTACTGCTATCCAAGTCATCCAGTGTAGCCTCACCATTGTTTATAAGTGCTTCTACTTCTTGGAAGTTAGCAGTCTTGTTCAGTGCCTCAACTTGCTTGGCTCTTGTTATTTCTGCATCCTTGTCAATGTTCTGCTTGTCAGCCTCTGCATGGTCTTCCTCCTGCTTCTTAGGATTGAAGAGATACTCAGCAAACTTATCCTGATATATCTTTGAAGCATTACCTATCCTTAATAGGTCATCAAGCTTCTTTATTACACTCTCCTTATCATTGGCACTAAGTACATCATTGCCAAGTTTATTAACCTGTTCCTTTAGTCCCTCAAGTATATTAGGATTTTGAGCAAGAGTAGCAGCCATAGCATCATTATCAAGACTTCTGATAAAGTTAAGATTATCTATAGCTTTTGTTATGGATTGTATAAGCCTGTCTGCCCTTCTATAGTTCTCACTAAGGTCTGCATGAGCTGCACCTTCATGTGTTCTGATAGCCTCAGAAGCTTTCAGTTGAGAGTCAAGTCTGCCTATCACATCTCCTATGACATCTTTAACTTGGCCAGACATCTCACCAGCCCTCTTAGCCCAGTTGCTAAGTTGGGTCTGCATCCAAGTAAGTTCATCAAGCTGCTCATCAGTAAACCTCTGACCAGTCTCTTTATCAGAAAGTACTATTACCGGTGCTATGGCGGGTAACGGTGGTGTATTTAATGACACTGTCCGTACTCTTAATACCGTAGCAACAATCGGTCTAAATCCTCAGATTTTAGCTTCTATTGATCAGGATAACGGACCTAAATCTAACTTCAGAGTTTCAGCTTCTAACTTTATTAAAGACTGTACTCTAACAGCTTTTGATCTTGGATATAGATCAGAACAAAACATCTTTAACAAGTCATTAAAAGAAGGTATCGACTTCCCAGAAGCTAATGGTGTTTACTTCACAAGAATTATTGATGGTTCCGGTGCGAACGGAGGTGTTACAGTATCCTGCGACACAGCTTTCGACAGAATTGACAATATGATGGATAAGGCTTTAAGAAATACAGGATCTTATACAAATACTACCCTAACCGGTCTTTTAACCGGTCACGAACACAAGACCGAAAACTCAAGACTAATGGGAGAAGGCATGCAAAAAGCATCAGACCTCTTTAATTCCATGTCGGCTATGAACGCTGATGTTCAGGAGTTTATGAAGACTGCTATCATGTTTGACATGTTCTCTCAGGGTGAGTTGAAACAGGCTCGTGACTCAAGAGATTTTGCAACTTCTTTAATGATGGTTCAAGCTCGTCAGCAGAGAAATATGC
>OQVZ01000211.1_pt1 | contig 21756 bp, 18 predicted proteins | sample 1691571 | NCBI WGS metagenome assembly OQVZ01 (sample SAMN03418261, study PRJEB22391) | human gut metagenome | biome: human-gut; feature: organic feature; material: feces | host: Homo sapiens | place: Tanzania | collected 2013-01
TCATCAACCTCTACGCCTACGACAATTCACAGACCAGCAACGTGATGTTTAACGGCGGCTCACGCGAGGCGATGGGCAGCAACAGCCAGTTCTACATCTACGGCTACGACGACACCGTGGTGCCCGATACCATCGGGCCTAACATTGAAATGATGGTGCTCAACGGCGAGGAATTTAAAGACGGCGACCTTGTGAACGAATCGCCACTGCTCATGGCACGCGTGAGCGACGAGAGCGGCATCAACCTCTCATCGAGCGGTATCGGACACGCCATCACCCTCACCATCGACGACAAGACCACCATCGACGACCTGTCGGCATACTTCTCGCCTATCAACACCGACAACGAGAACGGCTCGGCTGGTAACATCAACTACCAACTTTCCGACCTCGACCCAGGTGCACACACGCTGAAACTGAAGGTGTGGGACGTGTTCAACAATTCGGCAAGCAAGACCATCAATTTCACCGTGATTCGTGGCATGAAGCCCGACCTCTACGATGTGTATTGCGACGCAAATCCTGCATCCACCTCGGCTAACTTCTACTTGAAGCACAACCGCCCCGATGCTACCGTGACTGTGGGTATCGACATCTACAACCTGCTCGGACAACTGGTGTGGACCGCCACACGGACTGGTCGTAGCGACTCTGGCACATCATTCCCTGTGACCTGGAACCTCACCGACATGAACGGCAACCGTGTGCAACGCGGCATCTACATCTACCGCGCGCGCATCTCCACCGACGGCATTCAGGAGGCCACCAAGGCGAAGAAAATTGCCGTTACGGCACAATGACGGCAGCGCATTTCGGCATGTGAATGAATTGCGCACAAATCACACATTAATAAATAGTAATTTTTGAGCATATACAGATTTTTTATTAATTTTGTGGTTTGGAAAATGCAAGAAACAACTCAACGAATTAATGAACGATAGTAAAAATATCCAAAAAATCATACTTCCAGAGCCCACTTTGAGAAGACTTCCGTGGTATCTCGCATACATTAGAATGCTCGACAATCAAAATATTGAGTATGTGTCATCTACCCAAATCGCAAAAGAAATCAATGTGGACGCTTCACAAATTGCCAAAGACCTGTCATTCCTCAACATCAAGGGCAAAACCCGCATCGGCTACGAGGTGCATTCCCTTGTCCGCGAACTGGTCGACTTCTTGGGCTTCAAGCGCAAGCACCGTGCCTTCATGATTGGCGTGGGTAGCCTTGGAGCAGCGTTGATGCAAGACGTGGGTTTGGCTCAATACGGTCTGAACATTGTGGCTGGTTTCGACACCAACGACGAGATAGCAGGAAAAAGCATCTGCGGTGTGCCCATCTACCATATGGACGAACTGAAGGCGCGCCAGCAGGAATATGGTGTGTCGATTGCTGTGCTTGCCGTGCCGGTGGAGCACGCACAAGATGCGGCTAACCAAGCCATCAGCGGAGGTTTGAAGGCGATTTGGAATTTCACCCCTTACCGCATCAAAGCCCCTGCCAACATCGTGATTCAAAACACATCTATCTATGCGCACTTGGCACTGATGTACAACCGCATGGACGAGATGAACAATAAATAATTCTCCCCCCAACATCTGATAGCGAGTGAAAATAATAGTAATAACAGGCAACGGTAATGACAGATGCTATCGGCTGATGGCAGACTCCACTATGCTTGTGGGCAACAAGCCGTTCTTCATTCCCGACTTTGCCCCCGAATTTGTGTTGCACCCTGCTTTGGCGGTAAGAATCGACCGTCTGGGCAAAAACATTGCGCCACGGTTCGCTCACCGCTACTATCAGAGCGCATCGGCTTGCGCAGTGGTGAAGGCGAAGGTGGAAGCGCAATTTGCCCACCTCGATGCCCGATACACTGCCTTCGACGGTGCTTTTATGCTCGGTAAAGCCCTTCCCATTGCCGACCTCGATGCCGACGGCGGACTGAAGGTGCACACTCAAATCAACGACGACCAATCTTTATCCACAAGCCTTATCTCCACACGGCAAATCGACGACATCATAGCCGAGGCAAGCGAATACTTCACGCTGAAGATGGGCGACATGATAGTGATTGGGAGCGACAACGAAGGGCACAGCCTCAGCATAGGCGAGCACCTGAGTGGCACTATCAACGAGAAAGACTCGCTGACGATAAGAATAAAATGAGTTAAATTAAAATATAAATGAATAAGAGCAAACTAATATCCACATATATGCGTAAATTCCGTTTCATATCGTTTCTTGCCATTGCCACAGCATGTGTCGCTCTCTCGCAGAGCGCGATGGCATTTTCCATTTCGCATTATGCCACCAATTCTAAATTGGCAACAGGAAAATGGGTAAAAATCAAGGTCACCAACACCGGTGTGCATGAAATCACGGCTGAGGAACTCAGTGCCATGGGCTTTTCCAACATCAGCAATGTGAGAATTTACGGTTCTGGCGGACAACTGATCAATGAGGTGCTCAACGGCGATGCGCCCGATGATCTCGTGAAGGTGCCTGTTTGGCGCAATGCCAACAAAATTTGCTTCTACGCCAAGGGACCGTTGAAATTCAAACTCGATGACTCGCGCACATCTAAACCAAGATACAGCCGCACCATCAACCCCTACTCCACAGCAGGTTACTACTTCCTCTGTGAGGGCGATGGCGACGACGCTACGAGAAAAGTGACGCCAACCGAAACTGGCGAGAACGCCCGCGGCACCAGCCTCGACTATTTCTACCACGAAAAGGAGGAGACAAGCGTGGGCTACACTGGCAAGGCTTTGCTGGGCGAACGCATCAACGAGAACACCACTTTCGACTTCAAGATGCCGGGCAGAGTGGAAGGCACCGCCTTCACCGTGAACCCTTGTGTGGCTACTCGTATCGCACGCGAGGGCTCTGGCTACAGCAATAGCGGCAATCTGCAAGCATTTGTCTTGACTGGCAACGCCATCGACACGGTGAAATTCCTGTCGTCGGCATCATCTGTGCGTTACAGCGAGAGCGCATTGATTTACTACAACTCCACCAACCCTTCGGCAGCCATCACCCCTAAGGTGTTTAGCGACCAGGGCAAACTGAAATTCAATATTGATGTGCCATCTGAACTGGTGGTGAAATGGACACGCCTCGACTGGTTTACCATCACATTCTCGCACTACAACAATTTTCAGTATGCCGAGAACGGACAGGTGCGCATGGGCTTTAACAAACTCACCAACACCGACCGCATCGAGATTTCCGAACCCAACAATAGCATTGTGGTGTGGAATATCGACAACGAGGCTTCGCCTGTGGAATACCAGTATGCCGACTTCAACAAGGAAGATGGCACCACTGTGAAGGCTTTCACTCCAGGCTACAATAAGGAATGGTCGCAATACGTGGCGTTCGATCCTAATGCCACTCTCTATAAAATCAGCGGTTTTGAGACCGTTGCAAACCAAGACATTCACGGTATGCCCACTCCTAACATGGTGATTGTCACCAGCAAGGAACTGAAACCACAAGCCGAGCGCATCGCACAGATGCACCGTGGCAACGACGGTTTCATCGTGCATGTGCTTGACCAAGACGAGGTGTTCAACGAGTTTTCAAGCGGCACACCTGATGCTATGGGCATTCGCTTGATGAACAAGATGTTCTACGACCGCGATTCCAAGCGTTTCAAATATCTCTTGATGTTTGGCTGTGGCTCGTTCGACAACCGTGGCATCACCACCACCAAGAAAAATCGCGTAATCACCTACCAAAGCGACAACAGTAACGACGAGAACAACTCTTATGTGTCCGACGACTTCTTCGGCGTGCTTTCCGACAATTCGGGCTACAACATCACCAACGAGGCGTTGAGAATTGGCGTGGGCCGCATTCCATCTGCCGACGTGGCAGAAGCACGCTCCGATGTGGATAAGTTGCTCAACTATGTGAACGACCCCGATTATGGCGTGTGGCGCAACAATGCGCTCATTTCATGCGACGAGGGCGACAGCAATAAGCACTTGTTCCAAGCTGCGGGCATCAACGATATTCTCAGCACCGACATCAACACCGGTTTGTTTGTGGACAAGGCATACGTGGATTTGTTCCCCAACGCCACCAGCACAAGTGAGCCAGGCGTTTCGAGCTCTAACCTCACCGCCATCGAGGCTCGCCGCCACATTACCGAGGCACTGAAGAAAGGTCAATATTTCTACACTTATATCGGCCACGCTGGCTCTATCTCTTACACCAAACTGCGCCACATGTGGACCATGACCGAGGCACAGACCACCGAATATGAGCATCTGCCTATCTTCACCACCGCATGTTGCGATGTGGCTCGTTACGACAGCGACGAGCGTGGCATTGCCGAGGTGCAGTTCCACAAGAAGAACGGTGGCGCCATTGCCCTGTTCACTTCACCTCGCTCGGTGTTTGCCGACAACAACGACAAACTGAACCGCGCTTGGGTACAAGCCATGTTCAGCTACGAGACAAAGAAGGAAATGCCCCGACTGGGCGACATCTACCTCCAGACCAAGCAATGCTTCGGCACCAACAGTGTGCCCGACAAGGTGAAGTTCTTCCTCTTGGGCGACCCAGCAATGGCTGTGAACTATCCAAAGCCTTTGTTTAAAATCACCGAAATCAACAATGTGACGCTCAACGAAAACTCCACTGCAAAGATTCGTCCGCTGCAAATGCTGAAGGTGAAGGCGCAAGTGAATAAACTGGAAGGTGGCATCGACGCCGGATTCAACGGCGACGCAGTGCTCACGCTCTACGACCAGGAACGCTTCTACAAAGATGTGACAAGCGCTTTCAACAGCAAGAGCACCACTCGCTCGGTATATTACCCTCGCAACCTCATCGCTCAGGTGAGCGGTCGCGTGGTGAATGGCATTTTTGAAGCATCAGTGATGGTGCCACGCCACGTGGAAGCATTGTGGGAAAAGGGTCTGATTTCAGTGTATGCACACAAGGACAATTCCACCCACATGGTGAACGGTCAGTTCAATAAAATTGAGATTTCACCTTACAGCGCATCGGAAGTGACCGTGGTCGATACCACAGCTCCTGTCATCGAAAAGATGTTCTTCAACGATGAAAGCAGTTTTGCCGAAGGCGCATACATCCCTGCCAACTCCACGCTCTACATCACCGTGACCGACGATGTGGCTATCAGCAACATGTCGGTAGGACTGGGCAACGCCATGACACTGAAACTCGATGGCGGCAAGGAAACTTACCGTGAAGTGCAGAGTCACGCCACTTTGAGCGAAAACGGCAAGCGAATGGATATCGCCCTCCCACTCACGGGTATCACCGCAGGTCAGCACCGCCTCACCTACACCGTGCACGATGCTGCCGGCAACGAGGCAACGCACACCATCAACTTCCTCGTGGGTCCTGCAAGCAAGGTGACGCTTTACACCGAAGAAGTGCCCGCTATCGACAAAGCCACTTTCAACATTGAAAGCGAAACCAACGACGCTCCAACCGTGACCGTGAAGGTGACTGATGCCGCTGGCAACCTCGTGTGGACCAACACCACCAGCCAATTCCCATTGGTTTGGGATTTGAAGGACAAAGCTGGCAACAAGCTCGCTCCTGGCCTCTACCGCTACTTCGGCACCTACAAGAGCGCAACCGAATACGGCGGCACCGAAATCAGCAAACTCATCGTAATCGACGACTACAAGCACGCCACCCAGCAATAGACAACAATTAACTTTTTATACACCTATAATATAAACATAACTCACTATGGAGAAAAAAACAATTGAACTAAAAAGTTCCGAAATTGAAATGATCCGTTCGGGCATAAACGACAGTGTGAACCTTCTTGCTGACGATGAACTAAGCGAATTATTTGGAGAATTACATTGTGGGAATGACTATTGCCCCCCCCCAAAATACTATAACATCAACGAAATCTTCTCCAAAATATATGAGAATCACTAAGACCGTAATAATACTCGCTGCTCTTGTCGCATTCGGAATTCCGAATGCCTTTAGCGCACAAGTAAAAGTAGAACTGACAGCCAACGGAGTGAAAAAAATCCCAACAAAGGTCACTCTCTTTCAAGATACCACTATGGTGGCAAGCCAATCGTTTACAGATATGGCATTCGTTTTACCCAATGTGCCATTCAACAGACTTAAGTTGGAGGCACGCAACTATCAGACCTTAACGCAGGACTACAACCAGGCTGACTCTATTTTAAAATTCACCCTCAAGCGCGATACTACAGTGAGTCTCAACGAAGTAGTGGTAACAGCCACTACCACCATGATAACCAATGGTGCAAACACGAAATTTCTGAATGTAGCAGACGGCTATTTAGGACAGTTCCATACTGGTCTGGAAACACTGGAATGGACACCGGGACTCATGAAAACGAATGGTGTGATTTCCGTGCCAGGGCGTGGTGTGCCACTGATTTATATTGACAACCGCCGCATCACCTCACAAAAGGAACTAAAAAGCATTCTGTCGAGCGACATATCCTCAATAGAGATTATTAGAGAGCCAGGCGGCGAGTATCCTCCAGGCACAACAAGCGTGGTGCGCATTAAGATGAAAAAACACCTCAGCGACTATGTATCGCTCTCGCCAAGTGCCGACTACACGCAACGCAGCCACAATGCTGGCGCAGGAGTTGCACTGAACTCCGACTTTAGATTCAACAAGGTGTCGGGAACGCTTGCGGTGGACTACAGCCATGGTGGCAGCAATCCGTCAAGCAAATCAAGCACCGTGGTCACCGACCCATACTCTGCCGCATCAGGACCATCGGAAGAATACCATTCAAGAGAAAAGAACCGCTACCGTAGCAACGATGTGAGCGTGTTTGCAGGCATAAGCTACGACATCAACAAGAGTTCACGACTACAGGCACAGTATTCTGGCAGTTTTGAGCATAGCAAGACACGCACTGCCACGGCGATTGAGACACTCCTGCCAGAGTACCAACTCAAATCGTACACAGAGTGGCAAAACGCCAACAACCACTCCCACAACGCTGGCATTGGCTATTATCTTGATGTCAACAACACTACATTCTCCATACGCTCGTCATATAGCGACATTCAACGCAAAAGCCACGACATTTTCTCCAACAGTTCCACAACGATATCCAACCCCACACACTACAAAGCATGGCTATCGTATGCCGAACTCACACAAAAGATAGGAAGCAATGGATCCCTGTCGGCAGGATATACGGGCGTACATTCCTCCAACAGCAATAGCTACGTCACAAATGGTGCAGAAAGCCTTGTGGATGTGACAAGCACGGTGGTTTCTGGGTATGCCTCATATTCCCACGACATAAAAAAAGTGACCTTGAGCGGAGGATTGGCGTACACCTACGACTACCTCAAAAGCGAGATGGCAGGAATTGCGCCATTCGACAAACACTACCACATCCTTAAACCATCGGCTTCCATCAGCTGGAGAGTGAAAGACAAGAACCTTTCGCTTGGCTATCGACGCTACGACTACGCTCCACAATACTATCAGCTTAATCCAAATATAGAATTTTCCGACTCGTTGAACTATTATGTGGGCAACCCAAACTTGGGCTACTCTAAATCAAACGAACTGTCGTTGAACTTCGGCTCATGGAAAGATTTTTCCACCAGATTGGAGTTCAACTGGAACAACAATCCTGTAATCGACACTTATTCACAATACGATGGTGTAAAAAACGCAATTCTCACCCGTCCTGAAAATAGTGGCAAAAACAGAAATCTTAGTTTTGATATAACCTACAGTATCTGGCAACGCAAATACAATGTGTATGCGTCGTCGCTCCTCGAATATTCCAGCCATAAATATTCAGCACTCGGAAGTATGAACACCCAAAACCAACTGTCGTGGATGCTCTCGCTCAATGCAAGATATACGATTGCCGGAAAATACAACCTTTTCACCTATAGCTGGTACCGCACTCCTTACCGTTATGCCAACCAACGCTTCGGACACACTTTAGGCGTGAATGTGGGTATATCCACCTCTTTCCTTAAAAAAAGTCTGAAAGTATCGATTACTGGGCAAGACCTGTTTAACAGAATGGTGAGCCCCACCACATTAAGAACCTTATCGAACAACGTGGTGAAATACGTAAAAAACGACCGCGATGGAAGAAGTGTGAACATTTCCATCTCCTACACTTTCAACAACATAAAAACATCGTTTGAACGCGACGACAGCGACAGCACCTATAAGCAACGAACAGAACAACGATAAAACATCTCACACCATCAACTTACTCGTGTGAACAACAAGCAAGCTGACTATCGGCACCGAAATCAGCAAACTCATCGTAATCGACGACTACAAGCACGCCACCAAATAAGGCGTAGCCCACACACATACCCCACAAAGCAGGTTCCCCCACCAAAAGGAACCTGCTTCTTTTTATATTATATAATAATGTGCACCATTCGCACGCAATTCAACAAATTCAACAAACTCAACAACACCATAACGTAAACGCCATAACGTAGGGACATGCCTTCGGCATGTTTCAAATGCGTCAATAAATTGCCGTTTACAATTAAAATCGAATATGTTGCACCATAAAGGCGAAAACGCTGAAAAACAATAACAAATGGTGAATGAGGTAAAAGATTTTGTGGAGGCTTGTAGCCGTTGGAAACGGCTGATTATGGTTAACTCCATGCAAGCGAATGAAGCTCCGCAGGAGCGAATGAGCGCAGCTTGGAGATTGCACAAAAGAGGGTATGAGCCTCGTAGAGGGTCGGTTATGGTCAAAACTATTGATGCTACCACGACCGACCGTCTCCGACGCTCGCCACTATATTTGGACCTGTCTCCAAGCTGCGCTCGCAAGCGAGCTTGCATGGAGTTAACCACAATATGCCGTTTCCAACGGCTCTAAAATCCCTCTTTCCCACTTTTACAGTGCTTTCGCCAAACGCATACCCCTATGTTTTATTGGTAACGATAAATCTATCCACCACCATCGACAGCGAAAAATAAAAAACTAAAATACGGTGAAAAAAATTTGTTATATGGTTGAAAAATAGTAACTTTGCAGTCGATTTCCAAAAGGCTCTGTTAAGTGCCTCGCTTTATTGTGCGCAGGCCGCCGTATGGTTTAACTTGATTTACAATTAATTAAATGTACGCAATTGTAGAAATTCAGGGACAGCAATTCAAAGCCGAAGCAGGCAAGTACTTGTTCGTTCATCACATCGCTGAAGCCAAGAAAGGTGAAACAGTGGAATTCGACAAGGTTCTTCTTGTTGACGCTGAAGGCGCTGTTAAGGTAGGTGCACCAACCGTTGATGGTGCAAAAGTAATTTGCGAGGTCGCAGAAGAGCTCGTAAAGGGTGAACACGTGATCGTTTTCAAGAAAAAACGTCGCAAAGGCTATCGCCGTCTTAACGGTCATCGCCAACAATTCACCAAAGTAGTGATTAAAGAAGTTATTGCTTAACCCCTAAAATTTTAACAGATTATGGCACATAAAAAAGGTGTAGGTAGTTCTAAGAACGGTCGCGAGTCACATAGCAAACGACTCGGTGTGAAAATTTTTGGTGGTCAATTCGCTAAAGCCGGTAACATCATCCGCCGTCAACGCGGTACTGTTAACCGTCCAGGCGTAAACGTTGGCATGGGTAAAGACCACACTCTTTACGCATTGGTTGACGGTGTAGTTGAATTCAAGCAACGCGCTGGTCACACCTTCATCAACGTAATCGCAGCTGAAGGCGAACAGAACTAAAGCAACAAAAAGAAGCGACCGCTTTGCCGCTACTTTCTAAATCGCAAAAGCAGTTTCCCAACCCCTGGGAAACTGCTTCTTTTTCACCCACCACCACCCCTAAAAAACACCCACACCCATACAACAAAAAAAACACCCATTTAATCCATTTAAACCCCATTATCACCAATTATTTTTTATTCCTCCCCAATATCCTATCACTCGTAGACCTGTTGACTCGTAGACCTATTGACTTTTTTCAAATCGGTGTAAATCGGATTAAAATGGATTTAATAGGGTGTAAAAATCAACACACCCACCCCATACTACAAAAAAACACCCATTTAATCCATTCAAACCCCATTACCACCCTATTATTTTTTATTCCTCCCCTATATCCTATCACTCGTTGACCTGTTGACTCGTTGACCTGTTGACTTTTTCAAATCGGTGTAAATCGGGTTTTAATGGATCTAATAGGTGTAAGATTTCCCATCAACTGCAGAAGAAGTGCGATTTTTGTTATGATGTGGAATATCTGAGGAAAAGTTGGGCTTAATTTAGAAAAAAGATGTAATTTTGTAGTAAATTATGAATATTATGCGGAAAAAGATATTAGTGGCCATCGCCACACTTATTAGCCTTACATCGTGGGCTGTAACTACGGTTGAATCACAGCCCGGCAAACTGGAATCACTGCTTACCGACCACTCTATCACCTCTCTGAAAGTGACTGGCACTATCGACGCGCGCGATTTCAAATTCATAGCCGACAATTTACTCGCGCTTTCAGAAATCGACTTGTCGGAAGTGACCATCGCGGCATATTGCAACGAGGAGACAGCCACCTTCGGTGCTGACAACAATTTCGCAGCCGCGTCAATCCCTTGCACCAGTTTCTTTGGCAAGTCCATCACCAGCGTGGTGCTGCCTGCGTCGGTAAAATCTATCGGTTTTGCGGCATTCGCTGGCTGCGACCAACTCACCACTATCGCTTTCCCTGCTTCGCTCGACAGCATCAGCGGCTACGCATTCAGTGGCAGCGGCCTCACATCCGTAGAGTTGCCCGCATCGGTGAAAACAGTGGGCGAAGGCGCATTCGCTCGTTGCGAAAATCTGGCATCGGCTACCGTTGGCAGTGAAAATATTGGAAAAGACGCATTCTATGCCGATGCCGCCCTCGCTGCCCTCACCCTTAACAAAGAGGTGAAAACCATTGGCGACGGCGCATTCAAATCGTGCGCGGCTTTGACTGGCATCAACATCGAAGGCACAGCACTTAAGAGCATCGGCAACGAGGCATTTGCCTACACCAGCATTTCCGCTCTCGACCTTTCCGCACAAAAATCTCTCAAAACCGTTGGCGGTTGGGCATTGGCTAAAACGCCAATCTGCACAGCAACCCTGCCCAACAGCGTCAGCTCCGTGGGCGAAGGCACTTTCTTCTACGCCGGACAACTCGAAAACCCCAATCTGCCCGACAGCCTCACCACAGTTCCAGCCTTCACATTCGCTGGCGCAGAAGCACTTGTGGCAGAAAGCATCGTGCCAGCAACGGCTACCGAAATGGGCGATTTCTCGTTCTACAACGCTTGCGCCATGGCGAATTTCACCATTCCAAAGAGCATCAACCGCATCGGTACAAAGGCGATGGCTGGTATGACTGGTCTTGAGACTATCAAGGCGCACTCCGACGCAGTACCAGCATTGGGCGACAGCGTTTGGGCTGGCATCGACCAACCAAGCGTGAAACTCGATCTCACCAACATGGCATTGGCTGAAGATTTCGCACACGCTGCGCAATGGGAACACTTCCACATTCTCAAAAACTATCTGCTGGGCGATGTGAATGGCGATGGCAACCTTGATGTGGCAGACGTGACATTGCTCATCAGCTACATCTTAGGCGAAAATCCAAATCCATTCCACTTGGAATTGGCAAATATCATCGACGACGGTGTAATCGACGTAACCGACGTTTCGGCACTCATCAACATGATTCTCAGTGGCGACCAAATAATCATCCGCCGCACCCCCGTCACCCCACACACCACCACCCTCCGCTAACCCCCACCGACAAATAACATCACCGTTACGCCCTGCCCACCCACGAGCAGGGCGTAACTGCCTTCATGCATTTTCGCACCCACCCCCCATCAGAAACCTGTGCCGAAATACTTAATTTAAAAGAAAATTTTTCTCTAAAAATAATTGTATTTAAAGGATAATATACATACATTTGTTGCATAAAAATTGACTTTCACCTTATAACCAAACTTATCAAATAACTAAACGCTTATGAGACAAAAATTTTTACTTTTTGCGGCAGGCATTTGTATGCCATTAGTAGGTTTTGCACAAGCAGTTATCGACTTATCTGCCAACCCTTATGCCAAATCAACTGATGACCAATTCGAGTTAATGCTTCCAACCAAAATGGAGTATGACAAAATTGTGTTCACCGACCACACTATCTACACAGCCAAAAACAAGGTTAAAGCCCAAGATGCTACCGCTACCGTAACTTTCACCTACGATTTCGCGACAAACGAAGCTACGCCTCTTAGCCTTACTGTTTACAACAAGGAACAAGGCGTGAAGGTGGTTGACAACAGTGGTAAGAACTCCACTTTCAACGTGGAAATGCCTGTTGGCACCTACGATATGCACGCAGTGTATAAAGGTAAGCCTGCCGGACTCTATGCAGTATTTAAAGAACAGGTGACTATCAGCAAAGACACCACTCTCGTGTTTAAGAAATCCGACGCTGACCAACCATACACCTTCGCAAGCTACAACGAAGAGGGCACAAAACTTATGCTCGACCAATATGCAAACGGTGGCGTTGCCGAACCTGGCAATGTGATTAGTTCAAGCTACCGTAGCTACACTTTCTTCACTCTCGAAGGTATGGGTGTGATCCACACAATCGTTGGCGGTTCTTACCGTGTAAAAGGCTACGACGTTGACCTTTACACCAACAAGACCAGCGGCCGCTTTAATGTGCTCCACCACTGCAATGTGAGAGGCACCAACGGCATCACCTACTTGTACAACTTCCAAGCTCCACTTACCGAAGGCAAGGTGCTTGCAAGCGACCCTAAGAACTTGAAACTCTACGAACAAAAATTCTGTCCAACCCCTGCCGGCAATCCAGAAAACCACGTTTGGGGTATCCGTGTATGGGCTTCATACAATGGTGCAGTTCTGCTCAGCGGCAAGGCTGAAAACAAGACTATCATACTTGCCGATAGCACCAACCGCTTCTACGTCGACCTTCCTGAACCTGCAAACCAAAAGGGATTCGCTGTGGCAGCAAGCGCTATGATGGGCGACATCTTCACTTCAAGCAACCAAGTGAAGCACATCATCGGTCTGCCAGTCACAGGCAACGCTACAAGCGGCTTGCGCTGCGTGGATTATGGCTACGAACAAACTTTCGACGGCTACATCGTGCCTGAAGGTGACGGCGTAGCACAAGTTTACCCTGGTCACCCACGTCTGTCATTCACCGACAAGTTTAGCTACACATTCGGCAACTCTTGCCCTATCCTTTCAGTGAAATCTAAGGACTACGGCACCAATTCCTCTAAACTTCTCTCTTACCTCGGCAGATATGGCGAATTGTTTGATTCAGGTTTGAACACTGTAAGCAAGCAAACAGAAGCTGACGGCGACTTTACAAAATTCATCTACACACAAGAAAATGTAAAGGTTGATGACATCAACGGCAAGAACGTGACCGTTTTGCGCCACCACAAGACTGGCGACGACATTTCTGCTCCATCGCTCCAGATGCTCCGCTTCGTGAACAAGGAAGACCGCATCACCGACCGCTTCGACAACATTGAAGACGCAACTCTCGAATTTGCAGCAAGCGACTTCCAATATCACCACGACACCAAAGTGGCTGCTAAGCGCTACTACGAGCACAAGCCTCTCCAAAGCGTTGAGGTGGTATGCACTCCTCACGGAACTGAAAACTGGCAAACTATCGCCGTTACCGAAGTTCCTGAATTGTTCTACATGCCAGTATTTGGTTACTTCTACAAAGCACCTCTCGCAAACGTGAAGGTTGAGGAAGATGGTTGGTTCGACATGAAGGTTACTCTCACCGACATGGCCGGCAACACCAACACCCAAACCATCATGCCAGCATTCTACTCTAAGAAGTTTGAGGAAGGCACAGGCATCACCGACGTGGTTAACGCTAAGGGCACCATCAAGTATGCAAGTGGCATCATCACCGTAGCTGCTCCATCACAAATCGCTGTTTACAGCATCGATGGCAAATGCGTAGCTACCGCTAATGGCGAATCAGTGGCAACCGACGCTCTCAGCCAAGGTGCTTACGTAGTGAAGGCTGTTGATGCCAACGGCAACGTTCAAACAATGAAGTTTGTGAAATAATCCACATAACTAAAAAAACATCACCCACGCCAGGGGCTCCCACCAACCCAGAGCCCCTGGCGTTTCGTTTCAGTGCCAGACCATAGTAATTTCACTCTGAGCATTTGATGTTCAGGGGCATAAGTAAAACACAAAATCTTTGTAGGTCCGATATGACAGAATCGTTTATATCAGCAAATAGGAGCAGACATATGCAACATCTTGGTTGGTTTTTCGCCGAAGGCGAGTGGTTAATTGTCCTTTTGGCGATGCCACCGACCTCGTAAGAGGGCGGCGTTCGGGATGTGGCGTGACTGATTCAAGCCACCGCTTGAAGTCAGACATGCCACAGCACTAACGACAGGTGCGAAGCACTGGCATCGGCAAAAGGATGTTTTTTATGTTTTTGTTTCAGTGCCAAACCATAGTAATCCCACTCTGAGCATTTGATGTTCAGTGGCATAACGGCAAAAAAATGAGGGGTTTCGTAAAAAAATCAAGCGGATTTTTCGGAGAAAAGGAATAAAATCTGTAAATTTGTATTTATATCGTTAAACCAATCGAATATGCGAAAATTCACATTCCTTTTTGCAGCAATCGCTTGCGTGGCATTACAGATGCAAGCTGTGGTGGTGGAGAATGTGGCTGGCGAACTTTCTTCCCGCCTTACCGACACCAAAGTGTCCGAACTCACCATCACGGGCTCGCTCGATGCGCGCGATTTCAAATACATGGCTGACAAATTCAACGACCTCACAGCCGTTGACCTCAGTGGCGCGAAAATCCTTGCCTACGAGGGCGCAGAGCCTGTATTTGGACAGCAAATCACATATCAAGCCAACGAAATTCCGCAAACCTCATTCTTCGGCAAACCGCTCACCAGCGTGGTGCTTCCCTCTGATGTGCGAATCGTCGGCTATGCGGCATTCGCAGGATGTGAGGGCATCACACAGATTGAGTTTCCTGCCTCGCTCGACAGCATCAGCGGCTATGCGTTCAGCGCCACAGGTTTCAGCACGTTGGCGTTGCCTGCCACCGTCACCAAAATCGGCGAAGGAGCGTTTTCGCGTTGCGAGAAGTTGACCAGTGCCACCGTTGAGGCTGGGCACATAGGCGCAAAGGCGTTTTTTGCCGACGCAGCGCTCACCGACGTGAAATTCGGCAGCGGCGTTACGGCTATCGGCAATGGAGCGTTCGCTGGTTGCAAGAGCCTCGCCACACTCCGCTGGAGCGATGCAACACAGTTGGCGCTCATCGGCAGCGAGGCTTTTATCGCCACACAAATGAGCGACGCCGCACTTGCCAAATTCCAGAAATTGAGCACCCTCGGCGCATGGGCTTACGCCGGCACCCCTGTGGAAGAAGTCACTCTCCCTGAATCGGTGAAAGAGGTGGGCGATGGTGCATTCTTCTATGCCACCCATGTGACCAACCTTGTGCTGCCATCAAAGGTGACCAAAGTGGCTCCATACCTCACGGCTGGCACAAACGTGGCTAACACCAACATTTGGGGCAATGATATTACCCGAATTGGCGATTTCGCTCTCTACAACCTTTCCGACATCGACAGGCTCACCATTCCTTCACAAGTGACCTACATTGGCACCAAGGCAATGGCTGGTATGACCGGACTCACAAGAATCACCGCCAAACCTACCACCGTACCGCTGTTGGGCCACGATGTGTGGGCTGGCGTGGAGCAAAAGGAAGTGGAACTCGCTGCCGCCTCGGCAAGCTACCTGAGCGCGATGCAATGGAACGAGTTTAAAATCACGAAGCGCTACATCGTGGGCGATGCCAATTCCGACGACTTGGTGAACGTGACCGACATCACCACCATCATCAACTACATTCTCGGCAACAACCCTGAGAACTTCAACTTCGACGCAGCCGACTGCACCCCCGACAGCATCATCAACGTGTCGGACATCACCATGGTCATCAACCTCATTCTCAGCGGCAGCACCACAGAGGTGGTGGGCGAATGGGAAGTGAACACCGAAGACAATGTGAATATCGACGACTTCAACCTCGCTCCGGGCGAGACTCGCAGCATCGACGTGAAACTCTGCAACAGCCAAGCCTACACCGCTCTGCAATTCGACCTTCGCTTGCCCGAAGGTCTGGAGATTGTGAGCATCGGCAAGGCCGACCGCATAGCTAACCACAATATCCATAGCGGCACGCTGCCCGATGGCACGGTGCGCTTCATCGCCTACAATATGCAGAATGCCGACATCAAAGGCAACGACGGTGCTATCATCACCCTCGTGGTGAAGGCAAGCCAAGCACTTGCGCCAAACGATGCCATCGAGGTGTCGCACACCGTGTTGGCAACAGCCAGCGACGAATCGTTCTTCGCACCCGTCACTGTCGCCCGCGTGGGCAACACCACAGGTGTGGCTGATGTGAGCCAGAGCGCGGCAAAGGTGTATAGTCAAGCAGGCAGAGTGGTGATTGAGAGCGCCGAAGCCACCACCGCACAGCTCATTGCCATCAACGGCATCAGCATCAACCTTGCTGTGGAAGCCGGTCACAATGAATATGAGGCACCTGCACAGGGCGTGTATATCGTGCGCATAGCAGGAAAGAGCCACAAGTTTGTGGTTAGAAACTGATTAATTTTTAATTTTAGTAAATGGGAAAAAACAAACTGAAAAAATTTGCCGACATGGAGGCGTTTTCATGCGTCTTCCAATTTCCGTTCTCAGTGATGAGCGACGAAAGTTGCCCCATGCGCGGCAAATGGAATAGCGACTATTTTCATAACGATGCCCCTATCGTGCTCGAACTTGGGTGCGGCAAGGGCGAATATGCCGTGGGGCTCGGAAAGCGATTCCCCGACAAAAACTATATAGGTGTCGATATCAAGGGCGCACGCATGTGGACGGGCGCAAAAATGGTGGAGCAAGAGGGCATGAAGAATGTGGCGTTTTTGCGCACCAGCATCGAGATGATCGACCGTATGTTTGCACCGGGCGAAATATCTGAAATATGGATCACTTTCCCCGACCCGCAAATGAAGAAGGTGAACAAACGCCTCACCTCCACCCGATTCCTGAACAACTATCGCAAGATTCTGAAGGACGGCGGTTTGGTGCATCTCAAATCCGACAGCCCTTTCCTTTACACCTACACAAGCGAACTGGTGAAACTCAACCAGCTGCCTGTGGAAGTTGACACCGACGACCTTTACCACAGCGGTAAGGCCGACGACATTCTGGAAATCAAAACGCACTACGAGAAGCAATGGCTCGAACGCGGACTCACCATCAAATACCTGAAGTTTCACCTTCCACACGATGGCGAACTCCAGGAGCCAGAAATCGAAATTGAAATGGACACCTACCGCAGCTACAACCGTGGCTACATTCAGATGCCCCAACTCATGAACAAAGACAACGAATAATCACAAACAACAAACATGACACTTTATCCAAATCTTATACTCGAAGCCCTGAGCACTGTGCGCTATCCTGGCACAGGAAAAAACATCGTGGAAATGGGCATGGTTGCCGACGACATTCGCATCGATGGCAACAAAGTAAGTTTTTCACTCATTTTCCAACGCCCTACCGACCCTTTCATCAAGTCGATTGTACGCGCCGCTGAAGTGGCTATCAACACCCACATCGGCGAGGAGGTGGAAATCAAGGGAAACATCAGCGTTGCCACCCTTCAGCCCACTCCCAAAAAGAAGAAGGAAGATGAGCCGCTGCCAGGCGTGAAAAACATTATCGGCGTGTCGTCGGGCAAAGGCGGCGTGGGCAAATCTACCGTGGCAAGCAACCTTGCCGTGTCGCTCGCACAACTGGGCTACAAGGTGGGACTGCTCGATGCCGACATCTTCGGTCCATCCGTACCTAAAATGTTTGGTGTGGAAGACGAACAACTCTATATGCAGGAAATCGACGGCAAAAACCGCATCATTCCTCTCGAAAAGTATGGCGTGAAACTGCTCTCAATCGGTTTCGTGGTAGATAAGGAGAAGGCTGTGCTGTGGCGTGGCGCTATGGCGAGCAACGCCCTGAAGCAACTCATCACCGATGCTGCATGGGGCGATCTCGATTATTTCGTCATCGACATGCCACCAGGCACCAGCGACATTCACCTCACCCTGGTTCAAACGCTCGGCATCACCGGCGCTATCGTGGTGACCACTCCACAAGAGGTGGCTCTCGCCGACGCGCGCAAGGGCGTGAGCATGTTCTTGGGCGACCAGGTGAATGTGCCTGTGCTCGGCATTGTGGAAAACATGTCGTGGTTTACCCCTGCATCACACCCCGATGAGAAATACTATATTTTCGGCAAAGACGGTGGCAAGAACCTTGCCGAAAAACTCGGCGTGAAACTGCTTGGACAAGTGCCATTGGTGGCAAGCATTTGCCGCGGTGGCGACGACGGTGTGCCTGTCACTCTCCAGAACAGCGTTTCGGGCCGCTCGTTTATCAATCTTGCCGAGGCTGTGGTGAAAGCCGTTGACGAGCGAAATGCCTCACGTCCAGCCACAAAACGCGTAGAAACCCATTAAAACAACAACACAAAAATGAAAAAGTCTGTATTAATTTTAGCGGGAGCGGCTATGCTCCTGAGCAGTTGCGGTTCAGTGCCCATCACAGGTCGCAAGCAACTCAATTTAGTTAGTGATTCCGAAGTGCTTCAATCAAGCCTTTCACAGTACAAGAACTACATGAGCTCTGCCACCATTTCGGGCGAACAGGCTCAAAGCGAACAAGTGACACGCGTGGGCAAAAAACTCGCCGCTGCCACCGAAGCTTATTTAAAGGCTACCGGTCTTGAATCCGAAATCTCGAATTTCCAATGGGAATTCAACCTTGTGAAAAACGATGAAATCAACGCTTTCTGTATGCCTGGCGGTAAAATCGTGGTGTATGAGGGGTTGATGAAACTGGTGTCGAGCGACGACGAACTCGCAGTGGTGCTTGGTCATGAAGTGGCTCACGCCGTGGCAAAGCACAGTAAGGAGCGCATGAGCCAACAGATTCTCGCTCAATATGGCGCACAGGCTGTATCAGCCATTACAAAGGGCAAGAGTTACTCCACACAGCAAATCGCCAGCAAAGTGTATGGTCTCGGCGCCAACTATGGCGTGATGCTCCCCTACTCTCGCAAGCACGAGAGCGAGGCCGACAAGATGGGTTTGGTGTTAATGTCGCTGGCTGGCTACAACCCACGCACAGCACTCACATTCTGGCAAAAGATGTCGTCAGCAAGTAGTGCAAGTGTACCAGAATTTATGAGCGACCACCCAAGCGATGCAAACCGCATCGCCGCCATCGAAAAGGACCTCCCAGCCATCGAATCAGAGTACGCCACCTACATCAACGCCGGCAAACAATCCACAGCCACAAAAACAACCACCACAACAACAACAAAAAAGAAAACAACCACCACAAAAAAGAAAGCAACAAAAAAATCCAAAAAAAGAAAATAAATTTCAGAAATCAAAAATTAGATATTAGAAATAAGAAATCAGAAATCAGAAGTTAGAGCACTCCGAGTGCTCCGAGGGCTCCAAGTGCTCCTAAAAAATCAAATCCACCGATTTAATCCATCAAAATCCATATTGATCAATGGAACTATCGAATCATAAGATGCTGTTCCTGACCAATAACTCTGAAAATTTCCATCCGCCATCAAGCTTACAACTGCATTCGGATTATAGACATGATATTTTCCTAACTGATATCCATCATACCAACGTTTTACCTCTGTAAAATCTTTTTTATATGTTTTACAAAGTTCTTTTACTTCATCTTCTGTAAAACCAATATAAGAAGCCAAGCATCCTGCACTAAGCATTGAATATTCCCGGAAATTGTTAAGTGCTGATTGTGTTTTTTCTTTCTTGATCGGCAAGATGCCTGTAAGATATGCAAGTTGAATATATTTTGTTGGTTCTGTTCCCTTAAACATACCTCTTAGAAATCGGATATATTCGTCCTGCACTTTTTTATTTGCTGATTCATCTCTGATCAGCACATCCCATTCATCAATGATAATGATAAATTTCTGTCCTGTCTTATCCTTAACCAGAGAAAGAGCATCTGGCAAAGATACCACTTCTTGACGTAAAATCTCTGGATAAACTTCACGCAATTCATCCAGCACAACTCTTGTGATATATGGCACAACATTATCCGCATCTTCGCAGTTTATCAAAAACCATTGTACATCAATATGAATCACATCATATTTATTCAAATGTTTCTTAAAATCTTCTGATTGTCCTATCTCAAGATCAGAAAACATCTTTTCTGATTCGGCTCCTTTGCTGTAATATGCCGCAAGCATATTCGCTGCATATGATTTTCCAAAACGCCTTGGGCGGCTATTACAAATATACGCATCTGTAGAATCCAGAACTTCATTCATACATGCGATCAATCCTGTTTTATCTACATAAATTCTGGAATTTAGTGCTGCTTGAAACGCACTATTATCTGGATTAACAAATCTGCCCATAAAAATCACCCTTCCTTTAACTATCTACTCTCGAAATCTTCTTATAAAAATTCAAGTCGAACACTCGTGAGTCTTGGCAGTCAAGTTACCTAAGTGTCAAAAAAGCTCCGAAGAGACATCATCCCCCAATCCGTTCCACTTCCACTTTTTGATTCCAAATGCCTTTCTTCCACACCATCACATACACTTCAAACTCTACGGAATCCTGTGCATACACAAATGGCTCCTGCCACAGCACTTCTACCTCAACTCCTTTTGCCTTCCATGCTTTCTGTCTTTCATAAGCCTGTTCGATTTGTTTTTTATGTTCTGCGTTTGATTTCTTTCCAAACGAACGTTTCGGATAATTTCCTGCTTCTTTTTGCAGCTTCTTATCCAAGAGTCTGATTACCGCAAGATGTCTTTTTCGGTGCAGCATTTTCGCTATAATCTTCGCAATCGTTTTTATCGGATACTGCTCATAAAGAGCCAGCATCTGTATCAGCATCTTATCCTTTACCTGTATTGCGAGTTCTTTCATCAGACGGATGGCATCAAGATTTACCTGCCAGGGTTCACTTTTTGGAACGACATATTCTGGTTTAACAGAAGGATACGAGCAATAATTTAATGGTGGAAATTCTGCCAACAGGGCAAGCTTTCGTTCTTCCTTCGTACAACAGTTTTTCTGCTCTCCCAGGTAATCCACCTTGTCTCTTAGAATTGCAATCCGATATTCTAACTGGCGCAGATATTCATACCCTTCTACCCAGAAATGTCCGATTTTTCCATAGTCATAACATTGAATTTCCAGTTTTAATGACTCAAAAAAGATAGTAAATACCGAATCTTCACCCTGATGGACCACGAGAATGTATTCTGAATCTTCAAAACTCATCGACGCCGATATCTCGCCTTCATAATCTGCCCTGTATTCCCCCGTCATTTTAGCATTATGAAATACAAGAAAGCTTTCCACTGCATCATTCATCAGATACACCAGGCGAATATCCTTTCCCTGAATCAGTTCAAACTGCTCCTGTTCCAGAAGCTCCTGCAACATTACAAATGCATCCACTATTCTTTCTCTCCTTCATTCGCCTCTTCAACCACAACTTCCGGTTCCACTTCCCCATGATCTTCTACATAATCAAATCGCAATACCGCCGCGCACACCATGAATAATCA
>OQVZ01000212.1_pt1 | contig 21698 bp, 30 predicted proteins | sample 1691571 | NCBI WGS metagenome assembly OQVZ01 (sample SAMN03418261, study PRJEB22391) | human gut metagenome | biome: human-gut; feature: organic feature; material: feces | host: Homo sapiens | place: Tanzania | collected 2013-01
TGAACCGGGTAAGGGATACTATGTCTCTACTTTTATCTTAAATGAAAGAGCCGTGAGGAGACATAGCTATGTCATCTTTTACTTTGGCGAGTTTGGAATCCTCGCCTATGAGGGTGGAGAGAAAGTCCCAGAATGATTTACGATGATGCTTGTATTTATAATGCGCCATCTCATGCAATATCACTCCATCGGCCCATTCTTGTTTGAAAATTACAAGAAATGGTTGTAGGGAGATATGATTACTGAATGAGCACTGACCAAGTATATTCTTCCAGAGACGTTTTACTGTAACTCCTGTACCGTATAACCCCTTCATATTCTCCCAATACTTTACTCTTGCAGGGAGAACTTCTTTAGCGATACGGAGAATGATGTCGCGCATAAGCTCCCGTAGCCATTTCTGTATCTTTTTGGTTTCAAAGTCGGTGGCGTCATGGTAAATCATATCCAATAAGCCCTCGTGATATTGAACCAGCAACTCGACACCGTTCTTGTCGTGACACACAAACCGGTCGGGCACATTCATAGCTGCCTCACATTCTAACGTGAGCTTATCGACACAATGCCAGATTACTGACAAGTGTTTTGTCGTAAGTCTGAACCGTGGATTTATTTTGAATGTCGGATCCTTCACACCACCCATATCTTGTCCATCACTTTGTCATAACCTTTGACTCCGTATCTGCCGATTTTCAAACCATAAAATCTGGTGCCAAGGGCTTTTTCTCTGTTGATTTTATCCATAGTAGCAGCCACCGGCACCGGGAACTCGAAGTCTGAGATAATAAGCACATCGGCCATCTCATAGATCCCTTTTTGCAAGACACGTATAGCATCGGCAAGCATCTGCTCTCCGTCAGTGCCACCGCTGAAACTCTGCTCCAGAAAATTATCAATTCGCCCCCAGTTGCGCGGTTTGGCAAGGTCAATGGATTTCGACCTCACCGAGAAGCTGATCAGATAGCATGAACGTTTCTGTTTTTTTGCCATACGCAGCAACTGTTTAAGCAAAGAGAATGCAATTTGCTGAGGTCGCCCCGTCATTGAACCGCTGGTGTCGATACTTACGATAATCGGACCTTTTGTCAGACGAGGGTCTTTGCGATGTTCTTCAATCTTTCTCGGTTTGTCTTTGCCGGGACTTGAAAACTGCTGAAGCTCCTTAGTTGCATATCTCTTATAAAAGAGATCCTCAGGCATTGACAATTCAACAGGCAATACTCGCTCAAGATTGTCGCCGGACTCTACACGGTCTATTTCTTCAACCGAACTGTTTTTTGCAACACTGGTTGGCATGAAACGATACACAACAGAATCTTTCTCCTCTTTTGATGAATCCTTATCACGACCTATCAAATCCACAATCTCTTTAAGCTGCGGATAACGATGGATATACTTCTCCACCTTCTTTTTGTCCTCATAATCTCTTGTCCCAGCCTCACGACTTAGTTGTTCAAACTGCATTTTAGCACGATTCAACATCTGACGCTCTTTCCGGTCGAGCTTTGCCTTACAAGCATTCTCCCAATCACTGGTCAATGCCGAAAATACAGCGTCCTTGTCGTCAGTCTTGAACTGCGCAGTGTATCCGGCAAGATTAACATCGTATTTCGAGTATCCCGCTTCAATGGTGCCGCAAACCTCCGTCCACATCATACGCTTTTTTTCAATAGGTGCTTCGTTGAACTTAGCGATCATGGCAAGTTCTTTCATTGCCTCAATCTGCATTGCACGGAACTGTTCCAGCAAAGCACTAAAGAATGAAATCAGGTCTTCTTTCAGCACTTCGACCCACGTTTCGTCTGAGCCGTCAATCTGAGGATTATTGTCAATGACCTCCTGCATATAACCGGCGAGGCAATCATCGGGTGGCATAGATGGAGGCATCTCTCCACATTCCATATAGAAGTCAAATGCCTCGCTATATTCCTCCAGTTTGGCGTCAACGTCGGTATAGTCTATCATTTTATCATCATTACTAAGTTGTTGAGTTTTACCTCAATGGTCTTTATCTGTTCGCTCACATCCTTCAGCATCTTATTGACCAGTGCAAGATCATTGGGAGAAAGGAAGATATTATCACAATCGGTCCAGTTTGACGATACCGACTTCTCCCACTCTTCAACACAATTTCTGAATAAGTCCTGAATCAAATAGACACGCTGATATACCGGCAAAGTCTGTAAAGATTCAGAACTTGTTACTGATTGAGCAGCCTTCCTTCGGAAAGCGTATGGCGTACCGTCGATAATCGCTCCATTCTGGCATCTCTGAATCTTGACTTTTGTCAGATTCGAGGCATTTTGCGATTTGGCATCAAAAGGTCTTCCCGGGACAATGGTGTGAATGATGATTTTCTTGCGCTTACTGTCATAATATCTTACTCCATCGCGCGTCTGATTGGACAATGCGGCGTAATCCCATTTTGAGAAATAGGTGTCTCCAGCCGGATAATTCTCCACGAGGTAGTAGAAATAATCATACTCGGCAAAATCATTCCCGTCTGTATTTAATCGTGACGGTGTCGATTGCTGTGCGGTCTGTTGCTGTGGAGTCATAAGCTGTCGAATTGACTTGTCAATTTTCGTCAGTCCTTTCAGTACAGAATCAGAGATACTTGAAGTAAACGCATTGAGCACATTCGGAATACACTCCGCATCATTCCAGAAACTATGTATCAGCAATAGATAGTCAGAAAGATTTATTTCACTGCGTCCATTCAGATATGCCGAGGTCTGCATAAGCCTGTACGCCTTTCGCCACCGACGGTCAGAGATATAATATCGCAGCTGATTACCATCCTCTTTCTCCAGAGTAGCAAGACTCTTCCGAATGTTTTTTATGGCACTGACCACCGAATCCTGAATGCCAACGGCCATTGATTCATTCTGCCATAAGGAATACAATTCATCAGTAATGAATAAAGACTCCGACAATTCCGACAGCTCAATTCCGGCACCCTTTATCATCTTGAAAAAAGACGTATCGCTCTCAATGCAGTTTGAAACCATCCGCACAAGGAAGCGATCCCACAACGCTTCAAGACCCACATCCTTGGCAGGAAGTTCGTTAGAGGCTGCAATAAGCACTTTCATAGGTGTGTGCATTATCTGTCCTCCATTATGGAAGATATGCTCGTTTATTACCGTCAGAAGGGTGTTCTGTATAGACGGCCCGGCTTTCCATATTTCATCGAGGAACACAACATCAGCCTCCGGCAAATATCCGGTGGTCAGTCGTTCATAACGGTCATCGTTCTTTAATCGGGAAATTGATATGGGTCCGAATATTTCATCAGGCGTGCTGAATCGAGACATCAGGTAATCAAATGACTTGCCATCTTTGAATACCATTTTCAAACGACTTGCAACCATACTTTTGGCTGTTCCGGGAGGGCCGAGAAGGAACATATTTTCTCCAGCCACAGCACACAGCATAGCCACGGCTATAATCTGCTCCTTTTCAAAGACTCCCTGCGACATCCATTCGACAAGCTGACGAATGTGCTCTTTCGGAGTTGACGGGAATAGTGATTTAGTTCTGACTTTCTTTGCCATAAAAAACGGGGCCAATTATGCTTGCCGCAAAATCAGCTCCGTCATGTCGCAAATTTAGATACAGGTTATCTTTTTCTTATATTTTGGTCAACAAAATCATCGGATGCTTTGATCAAATCTTTCAGCACTGGAAGCATATACTTGTGTTGAAGTGCGAATCCGATTACAACACCGATATTTGCTTTTATCAAGGCGGAATGAGGTGGCCCGATAAAGCAGGCAATGCCCCCTAATATTCCGGGGAGTATGGCAAATTTGAGCAGTGCCAACTGCTTCTGAATTACTTTATCCATTCTCCAGTTCCTTTCCGGCGGCAAGTATCGTGACTTTTATCTCTTCATCTTTTATACTCTCATCGGGATATACAGCCCAAATGACATAAATGCTTTCAGGTAGTTCACTAACAAAATCGGTTAGTGCCGTCATTTCTTGCATCACCAAAGGCTGTTTATCTTCTTTGTTGAAATACAGAAATATAGAAAGTCGTTCGATTTTATTGAGCAGGGATGAAGTCAATGTACTTTTAATGAACCCTATAGATTCTGCAACTCGCTCATTACCATGCCCAGTCGCTGACTTTATAAAGAAATGCTTTGCGTCGGCAAGATTTGTCTGCAAATCATTGAAGTCATAGGCAATCATGCCTTGTGTCACTATCGGCTGGAGGATTGATTTTATTAGGTAAGGGTACTCTGTGTAAGAGGCTTCTGACACCACGCTGTCATAACAATCCAAATCGGCATTGTCAAGCAAACCAAGAGTCAAGACTCCGGCATCATGGAATGTTTTGGCAATACTGTTTGCATGATCTTCGTTGTCTTTTGCCACAATGATTACCATTTTATCCTCATCCGTTGGGACACACTCAAAGGGTTCGGTTAATACCATGGTGGACACACAATCGTACCCGTATGACTTTACTGTCTCAATTATTTCTTTTGTTGCCTCCCCGATACCAATTACGCGGAAACTGGTGGGGAGATTCGCAAAAGCAGGTTGGTCTAATAAATATTCTTCATTCATCTTCGTCCGGTTTTAAGTCTGATATACCGATAATGCGTAAAGCAATATCGCCCTTTACATCATCAGCATGTCCACAAATCAATTGGGATTTTATGCCACTTTTTGCCAAAATGAACCCCGTTGCTTTATAGAGTTGATTATCTTCCTCTTCAGTCATTGACTCGTTTTCATCGGTATAAACCACAATAATTACATCATGACAGTCCTGACAGAGGTCATCAAGTGTCGGGTAATAGTTTGAGAGTAAATCAATGACATAATCTACACGGGAGGGTTTGCCACAGACATGGCTCTCTCGCCACTCTTCACGAACACTACCAGCCTTCATTATCAAAGTTTCGATGTCTTCCTTGGGAACACCAGTCGTGGCTATGAGGTCATCAATAAGATGCTGACGTTTGTCGAGGCGTTTTAATTCCGCAATGCGGCGTTCTAATCGGTAGAAACGTTTACGTTTGCTACGGTTTTGATGCGTTTCGCCAAAATGGATTATATCCCATACCTCTTGTGTAAAGGCAATACCATAAGGCATTTCTGACTTACCTTTGAGTTCGCGTATCACGCGCTTATCCCTGATGTAAGGCAAGTAAAGTTTACGTTCAAGTCTCTCCGCCATTTCGCCATACTTGGTATAATGCTCTTCACGAGGAGACCAAGCACTGTGTTTGGTAAAGTCATAAAACGTCATACCCCAGAGAATTGCTCCGGCAAGTTCTGCATCTGTAAAAGGATTATCCTCAGGCCTGATTACCGTTTTCCCAACTGTATTCTCCCAATAGTCTCCTTCTACATTATAGGCAAGAAGGGGTAAGTTCCCGGGGGCAAACCAATGTTCTTTAGGGGTGACATCGAAAGTAACTTCGCCACCGGTCCCTTCAAATTCTGTATTGCAGATAATATCAAATGCTTCCTTATAACCGGAGAGACATCTGATAGACCTGTCGTTGCGATGGGTGTTTTGCAGGGCTTTGACAATGGCGTCAAAACCTACAGTTAAGAATAATTCTTTTACGGTCATAATCTGATATTTAATATGCAGTGATAGCAGATGGCTGACTGTCACTGCATAGATTAGTTCGCAAAGTTAGAGTTTCTCTACTTTGAGTTCGTTGCCGTTCATGTAACCAACGGGGAAATCCACGTTGTATTTCATCTTGAACTGACGCTGAATCTCTGCCTTTACTGTTGAATTTGAGAAAGGAAGAGTGCTTCCGTTGAAAGAGACCTCAGCGGTCATGCCGGCTTCGAGTCTTTTGCCTCCGCTAAGAAGGAGGCGCTTTGTCGTTACTTTGAAAAGTGCCATATCTGATATTTTAATGGTTACTCCGCAAAGGTAGAACAGTCGTGTATCAGATTTGGTGACACCCCAAATATTTTTCAGTCTTCGTCGTAAAAGTCCTCTAAATCAAAACCGTCTTCAAAATCTTCAGAATCAATATCTTCATCCGGATACATCATCTGCATAATTTCACGCTCGTCATAACCAGTTATCTCCCTGCGTAAGTCGACAATTTTCTTCTCGACACGATTACTTAATTCCCGTGCATGATGACATTCTTCGGCTTTCTTGACAAAATAATTGGGGTCTTTATCGCCGGTGTATAGATGATCCTCAAAGTGAAACAAATGTTCATTTATTTCTTCGAGCTCATCTTTTATTTCATATAGATCGGATAAAGCATTATCCTCGTCGGATGCGTAGTTTTCTTGTATTTCGTCAAGACGAGAAAGTATGGCTTTCAGTCTAATAGTAAAGGCTTCGTTCTGTTTCATATTCTATTTGATTTATTCAAGCGTATGATTAAAGTAGTTTCAATGCTATGGCGGCGCAAGCCTCGGCATCACAAAGCGCATGATGGTGGTTTTCCATGTCATAGCCGCAGGCGGCTGCTGACAAATGGAGCTGATGGCTCGGAATGTCGAGACAGCGACGGGAAGCAGCGAGTGTGCAATGAAATTCGTAACCGGGAAATTCCATGTCATATTCCTCAAATACAGCTTTTAAGCAGCTCTCATCAAAGGGACGATTGTGCGCCACAAGAGGCAAACCTTTTATTTTATCTGCTACCTGCGCCCACACTTCCGGAAATGTAGGTTGCCCATCGGTGTCACGACGTGTAAGTCCATGCACCTCAGTGGTCCAATATGTATAGTAATTGGGGGCAGGTTGAATAAGGCTATAAAATTTGTCAACAATCTCGCCACCTCGGACAATCACAATACCGACGCTGCACACACTTGAGCGTCGCCCATTAGCTGTCTCAAAGTCTATTGCTACAAAATTTTGCATCTTCAGTCATTCTTATAAAGTTCGTTCATATCCGAAATCCAGCCTTTCATCTCTTTGCGGAGTAATGCCGGACTGATTACTTCAATCATCGAACCGACATGGAGTAACTTCATTATAAAGTCATAAGTCGGCGATAGGTACAACTCAAAATCAGCATACTCACCGTAGTCCTCAATAAGTCGCTGACTATGATGCAGAGGGAGCGATTTCAGATAATGTTTATGGTCTTCGTTGGCGCGAATAACTATTCTCTCTGGCTTGACATCGTATCCGATGACTACGCCAAATTTGGTTGCGAAATACTCTGTCGCATCAAAATCTTTTGGTAGCTTGAAGAGTGTATCTGTTGGTTCTACGCTCTCCAGACGATCAAGACCGTATATCTTTATCTCATCGCGGTTATTGTGACCAAGCACATACCAACGGTTATCAAACAGTTTCACACAATACGGTTCAATGGGAAAACTGTAACTATGCTCCTTCTTGAACGGACGATATGAGATATTCACGACCCGGTTCTCTTTCATCGCCTCCAAGATTGTGGTCAGATGGTCACGCCCGGAAGGAATCTCATCAACCAATATACGTCCTTTCAAGGATAGATTCTCTCCGATGGCATTGCCGACAGCGAAAGAATCAAGCATCCACTTTTTGAGCTTGTCCTCGTCAATATCCTCTGGATTTGAGATATAATAAAGATAACCGCCTACTTTCTGACAGTCTATCATAATACCGAACTGCTCGTAGATTGCATCGCGCCAGCGGTTGAAGGTGGCACGGTGAAGCTCATGTCCGTCACTGAAATCTTTATTACGGGACCAGCGGTCAGAAAGATCCTTATGTGAAATCTTCCCGGCACGACGGATTGTATCAATCAGCCAAGTGTATTTTTGCAGTTGGTTCATAATTCACTAAACTTTATCGGACATTTTTCGTCATTTTCAGCGAGATCCTTTACATATTGAACGAAATTTGAAAACTCATTCAAAAGAGAAGTCTTACCGATATAGTTCCAGCATGTCCAGATGTCTTGTTCTTCTTTATTTTCCTTACCGAACTTCTTAAAAATACGATTAAGGTAATCTATCTCTGTTTTGGTCAATGATGCCGTTTCAAACGCGAATCCTATATATTTGCCGCCACGGCCATAGCCATAAGCAATATAACCACACTTGCCATTGATGGATATTCTCACGCCAAAGTTTTGTTGAACATATCCAAAGTCGGCCAAATCTATTAGTTCTAAATCTGATTTAGCTAACTCAGTTTGTATATGGGCGGCTTCTTTTCTGACAGAATAAGTTCCTTTGAGCTCGTTGACTGCATCAATGAGTTGTTGAAGGTTCTCAGAAGCCTCTGAAAGTGATTCTATACGCTGGGAAAAGTCCGCATCATTGTCATCGGATAAGCCTTTAAGTATATTTTCAGCTATCACGGTCTTTATACGTTGTCTCATATGTTGAAATTTGTCGGTTAGAAAAAAATATTCTTCTAAATAGTCCTGGTATTGATGTAATGCACTAATTAGATATTTCTCACTATTAGGAATTATTGGTGATAACTCCTTTATCCATTCATAAATGTCATGAGCATAATCTCTTACAATAATGTTGTCCTCAATTGTTTTAGAAATTCGATTTAAATTTTCACCATTTTCCGTCAGTGAAAAATCGGTAGGCTTTTCATGATGATTTGAATTTAGATATAAAACCCTAATCTGCTCTTCTTGATAGCCTGCTTCTAAAGCCAATTGCACATATCTAAAGATTTGTCCGGGTTGTTCTACGGCGCCATTGACTTTATTCTCAATGATAACGCAAATATCTCTGTCATAAATAGAAACGTCAATTCGGTCTTGTTCTGCTTTACGTACACTTTTAGAATGTACTCGTACTTTATCAATGCCCATAATTGATTTCATAAAAGAATCGAGAACAGTCTGATGTCGAATAAGATGTTGAAGTATTGAACTGTGAGCGGTTTCCTTCAATTTACCGACAGCAGAAATCGTAATGACATTGATATGCAATGGCATTTTTGACAATTCCTCTTCCCGAATATCTCCTATCTCCGTTGACATTAGCAACAAATTGATATTCGTGAGGTCTTCTGATTGCGTGAGTCCCTTTAGAACTGGTAAGAATTTCTCGAACTTGTCCATAATCATCTGCAAAGATAATAAAAACCTGTATCATTTCGTGCTACACGTCGTATTTTTTTGAAAGTTCACAAAACTCTTTCCAGTTCCCACGTCGGTAGTTATCGGCTAAGGCAATTGCTAATTGGTAGGGATTATCATCTTCAATAGTTAATTTTGAACCTGCTATAGCTTCCAATGGATTAACGAAATATTCAACCCAGACTCCGATTGGAGATTCATTAGTATTGCAGCCATAAAATCCATAGCAAATACTTGACAAGTATGGGTTCGGATCATTTGGCTCTGGGAGTCTTGGCTGGATGACCCGAAATAGATTCATAATTCTTCTGAGTGTTACAATTTTCTTCTTATTAGAGGATTTATTATAGAATGATACAATGCCCATTTCGGCCCCTGCTTCCAAAGCCTTCTTATTACTTATTCGCTTGAAATATTCTTGAAAGGTTGGAAGTCTGTTGACATATTCGTCATACGCTATTCCAAGTTCGATGTCATCAGAAGAATGAAAAACATCGAGCCTATCATAAGCATCAATAACATCGGGAAATATCCTCTTCATCTGCGTCTTCTCCTGTCGATATATTCATCCAACTATTACAGCAATAATCATCTTGCCACATAATTATATCACTTACTGTTAGTATTCCTTCGTCAGATTTTATAATATAGTATTGCTCATATTCCGTAAAATCCAATTGAATATAAAGCGTTATATACTTGCTGTATTCTGTTAGTTCAACGCCCATAAGTGCCAGCCACATGTCCTGCGCTTTTATAAAATCAGCGAATGAGGCATACTCCTCAGCTATCGCCGAGAAGTATGCCTGACGTTTACGCATCATTTCGATGCGTTCCGCCTTAGTCATGTCCGTTAAATCCATGCGCCATAGAGTTCTTCAGGGTCATCATCCGGGCAGGCATTATCCTGTGTCTTTTGTCGAGCCTCTGCCAGATCTTCTTCTGTTGGTGGAGGTAACTCAACCATAAAGACATTACATGGCCGCTGCTTCATTCCGGCTTTGTGACGAAGCCATAGATTCTCCATCAAGAGTGCAACTCCATCGGGCGATTGTATAGTTTTCATATCATTCAAAGTTTTATTATTCATTCGCTTATAGAACTTTCAGGCTTTGACCAGTCCAACTTTGTCACTTGTCGGTCAATCCAAATCATGCCGAGATTTTTCTCCTTTCGGAGTTCTGTTGCTGCTAACAACAGCGGAATAATGTAAGGGATACGCTCCTTTATTTCACTCCAAGTTCCATCAATGTAACAACTTGCGACGTATGCCATACGGAGATAAAGCCTCACTTGAATCCTATCCTCATGATAATATAGGGCAAAATCACCTTGCCAACCATATTCTTCTAATATGGCGGCAGCATCAGCCATGAGACCGTCACATTTGCGACTTTCTGAATGTACGAAATTGCCTATACAGAATATTTCGCCCACTTCTTCTGGGGACTCATATTCGTTTAAGGTATCATTTATTATGTTCGCTATGGACTTTATGCTCATTTTGATGCCTTGAAATTAAAGATTGGACGGATGGTAGTATCTATGGTGACTGTGTCGCCGATGTTGGCAATTATTTCCTCGGCCGGTTTATAGACCATCGGCGACTCGTCACGAGTGAAGTCGTTGACCGACTCCGAATAGATACCCTTCATGGATGCCTCGAAGTCCTCCATTGTTATTTTTTCGTAAGCCTGAGTACGGCTCAATACTCGTCCGGCCCCGTGAGGAGCTGAACTGTTCCAGTCAAGATTGCCCTTGCCCGTACAGAGCAAAGAACCATCGCGCATATTCAGAGGAATAATGCAACGCTCACCTTCAGCAGCGGAGATAGAGCCTTTGCGGATGATATTCTCGTCACTAATATAATTGTGGACAGATTCAAATTCTTCTTTTACCTCCACACCGGGGAAAAACCGCATGAGCAATAGAGATATAAGTTTACGGTTGAGCACAGCCCATCGCTGGCAGAGACGCATATCGTGGAGATAGTGCTCTTGCCCTTCTCCTTCGACATAGCATAAATCGGCGGGGAGATTCGGCTCCGCGTCCTGATGTTCCTTGCGCATTTTCTTTATGACGCTCTGCAATTCAGACCGACGACCTGCCACCTTGTACTCCTCAATGGTGCGTTTGATTGTTTCTTCAAACTCGTCAGCTCCGTCGGTAAGATGCTTCACAGCTTTTGCCTGATAGATGTCGGCAACCTGCTTGCCGAGGTTACGCGAACCGGTATGTATCACAAGGTAAACATTCTCTTCGTCATCTTTGTCAAGTTCGATGAAATGGTTGCCGCCTCCGAGCGATCCGATAGCCTTATTGATACGTCCCGAGTCTTTAAGCTCACGATAGCAGTAAAGTTCGGTCACAAGTTGCTTTGCCTCTCGGTAGATTTCCATTTCCTCGCCGACAAGAGGCTTGAAACCGAAACGATCCTCACGCACAATCATACCCGAAGGCACATTGCCACGGATATGCTCGTGGAATGCGTGAAAGTCTATCTCGGAGAGTTTGCCGAGATTGAGGATGCGCATACCGCAACCGATGTCAACGCCAACTATATTAGGAATGACCTTGTCGCCGAGGTCACCGGTAAACCCTATAACGCAACCTGCCCCGGCGTGAACGTCAGGCATGATTCGTATCTTCTTGTCGGAAAACACGTCAATCGAAAGTAGTTCCTTGATCTGTTCCAAGGCATTCTCCTCGATGTTGTCCGTAAATATCTTTACGTCATGTCCTTCTATTATCTTCATATTCTGATGTTTTTAATATTTCAATGCAAAGTTAGAATGTCGTTGCGCAGTCATTTTGCGCACTAAGAAATTATCACGATATTCTTTCATGAGCGCAAAATTACACCAAGGGTGACGCATATTGCGGTACAGCATAAAGTTTGCTATATGTTAAATATTCTTAACTTATAAATAGCTGAAATATATGATATATACGCGCTTCGATGGGGTCGAGGAATATGAAAATCAGATAGATTTTAACAGACATTCACATTTGGTTGAAATCCTTCATCGTATTAAAGAAGAGTACCAACACTAAAAAAGTAGTATGAAATTAACAATCGTTGGCACTCGAAATCCGGGTGTGACTTATCAGGAGTGGGAGAAACTCCTACTCAACAAAATCAATCCCGACGAGATTCAGATGGTAATCTCCGGTGGCGCAAAAGGAGTTGACACTTTCGCCAAATTATTCGCGGCTCGCCATCACAAGCCCTACATGGAGTTCACTCCGCAGTATAACGTCTATGGACGATATGCGACACTGAAGCGAAATACTCAGATTGTCAAAGAGGCTACTACTGTAATCGCGTTCCCATCCGCAGAGTCCAAAGGAACTTATCATTCCATCAAAGAGGCGCAACGACTCGGTCGGCATGTCATAGTCGTAAACCTCTAAAAATTTTGTGGTGTCTCGAAAAATGGGACACCACATTATTATCTTTGCATCGTGATTATGGAAGAACAATATAGAAAAGAAATAACCTGGTGGTTTGCCGAGCTTGGATCAGAGAGTGAGGTTGATAACTATCTCGCATTGTTTCCTGAACTTAATAGCCGACTGGCTAAATTTGCTATCGGCATATTGAAATGGAACATTGCGATGCTTATCGACATCAACAACCCCGATGATGTGAGTCGTGTACGGCTTATTCTAAGGGTCATTGACCAGACACCCGGTTTTGACTTTTTCGACAACACTTTCAATGAGTGTGACCCTGAGACTGTGTGCGAAATCTTGGGAATGTCACCAATGGCATCGGTTGAAGAACCGGAGATAAAATTTAACTATATGGTTGATCGTATCAGAGATTACGCTGACGCTCGACAATATATTGATATGACATCTTGGTGTATCGTTATCTCAGAAGAGTCTTTCAATGCTTATACAGCAAATGGCAACCGTTTCTACTTCTGTGGAAACGGCGAGTGGTGGGACACGCCTTGCATTCCGGGCTCAGGTTTTCCTCGTGACCGCTTTGGTTATTCTCTCATCGCCGTAGAGGTCAGCCCTGAAAACAAAATCGTTTCAATCACTTCAAGGTGGAACACCTGTGCCGGAGACACCGGTAACTTCATTACCGAAGACGAGCTAAAATCAATCCTCGGCATGGAGAATTACAACAAACTGTTTTGTAAACCCGCTGAAAATCACTAAATTTGTAATATATCCATAAAATCAAGTTTCTATGAGTAACGACAAACCCTTGTATGTAATGCGAACGGGATTTGATGTTGAAGATCAAATAAAACTCATTGTCAATGAGGCAAAGCAAGATCCTGCTTTGCTCCTTTGCCTGAGAGCAAATGAAATTCATATCTATTACAAAGGAGGAAAGATCCTTGGAATTAAAAAGAATCCCAAAACACTTACACTGTCGTTTGACGAAAAATATCTTAATATCGGAAATCCGGAGCTCTCTGCGGAATACGAATGGCTAAAGCATATCAACAAGACCAGCCGCAAACGTGTCGAAAATAACCCTAAAGAGTTTTTCAATGATGCGAAAAAGATAATGGATATCTGGTTCGACATTCATAGGAAGCAGGAACGTGATGACCAGCACAAGATTGCTCTGAATAACGTTGATATTATTCATGACGAGGATCTCGCGGTAGTGGACATTGAATTTGCCGTTTCGGCCAACTCGCCTTGCTACAACAGGGAGTATAAGAATACATTCCGCACCTATGACAAACGCTATCCAAATCCGCGATTTGACATCATTGCAATCAACAAGCAGGGCCAGATTTATGTCTTTGAATTAAAGACCGGTTTGAATTCTACTAAAAATTGCGAGACGCATATCACTGACTTTGCTGCAATGATTGGCTCCGAAAAGACCGGCGATTTTTCTGAAACGATACGTTATAAATCCTTCTTGGACGAGATGTCTGAAATGATAGCGGAGTTGAATCAAAACAGATTCAGAAACAATTTGTCTCCGCTGCCTGACGTCGACAAAAGCAAAGCCCCGATTTTCGGCTTTGCTTATACGGTTGAGAAAGAAGCGAAAGCTCCTGGCCATACGCCTGACTATCAGAAAATGAGAATCCAGAAAATTGTTTCCGATGCCCTTGAGAAAGCTATCAAATCGTCATCGGACAGAAGACTTGACAATGCTGTTGAAATGATGTATCGGGATGGCCGGATTCTAAGTCAAGTGATGCTGATTGAAGACGATTTCAAATTGAAAACAGCAAAGTGTTGAAATTTAAAGAAATAACACTTACTTATGAAAATCACAGTTCATCGTGGCTCCAATCAGATAGGAGGTTGCGTGACCGAATACGAGTCTAATGGGTGGAAGCTGTTTGTTGATTACGGCGAACAGTTACCGGGCGCACCTATGTCTGACAAAAAGTTGGAGATAGATGGATTGACTTGTGGAGACATACGAAAAAGTGCTTTGTTAATCACGCACTATCACGGCGATCATATCGGTAAAATTACCGAACTACCGGCAGAACTTCCCATATATATGGGCAAGATGGCCAAAGAAATAGCATCAGAACTTGCTAATCATTTAAGCACCGTAAGTGAAGAGCATCGTGAGATGGCCGAGCGTCTTAACAAAGTCAACACCTTCGTCCCCAGAAAACATTTCACTTTTGGTGAATTTGATATTATACCAATAGTAGTTGACCATTCTGCTTTTGATGCGTATGCGTTCTGCATTGAGGCTAAAGGACTGAAAGTGTTTCATTCAGGCGATTTTCGCAAACACGGTTTCCGTAGCGGAAAGTTGTCAACGGTTATTGAAAGATATGTAGAGAGAGCGGATTACGTTGTCTGTGAAGCTACAAATGTTAATAGACCTGATACAGCTATCATGTCGGAGCATGAACTTCAGAAGGAGTTTGAAAAAGCATTCACCGAGAACAAATATAATGTCGTCTATGTATCGTCAACCAATATAGACCGCCTGTTTGGTATGTATCATGCGGCTATTAGGGCAAACCGTCCGTTTTATGTGGATGCCTATCAGAAGCGTATTATGGATATAGTAGCCGGACGAGATAAAATCTGGGGGAAATCGTCTCTGTATAATTACATCGAAGGTAAGAAGCCTCAGACGCTTATACAACGTGGAACTGAATTTATTGCCAATGATAAATTTATAGATTTCGTTTCGGAACATGGTTATGTGCTTGTTGCAAGACAGGGAGAGCGGTTTGATAATTTGCTAAATCAACTTCCGGATGAAGGCAGAGTAAAACACCTCTCTACGTGGAACGGATACCTCGATGAGTCGAAAGCAGCTTATAATCCTGCTCTTGCAAAATCTGTCGGAGATGATTATAGGTATATGCACACCAGCGGACACTGCGACATGAAGAGTCTCGATGAGTTAATTACAGAGCTGGATTCTAAAGCCATTATTCCTATCCACACCGACAATCCACGAGCCTTCGCAGATTTATTCTGCGATAAATGGCCTGTGATTCTTCTTAACGACGGGGAATATTTCTCAGCTATAAGAGATCCGTGGTTTGACATTACTGAAGCTAAAATATATGCTTACGATAAGCCTCAAAAAAATCATAAGACCATAGATAATCCCGAAGGGCTACAATACTGGTCTCTTGATGAAAGAAGCCTTGGCGAGTTCCAATGCTGGAAGGATGCCGAGTTTGCATTACATCATGTAGTGTATGCACCAAATCGTCTGCTTGCATACTCTATTGAGACAGATGATGATATGGCTCCATCCCTGTATGTAGTTTACACCCCTGACTTCACTGTGTACTCCGAATATTCAGAGGGCGAGCATGAACCGGGTGGCGATAATTATCAAGAAAAATGCGCGTTTTCTTCGGGCGATAAAGTCTTGGCTATTATTGAAAATGAAGTACTTATGCCATGTATATTTGTAGGACCGGTATCTGAAGAGTTCTTCAAAGAAAAATTTCGCAGACGAGGCGCAGCAAATGAAGAGGTAGTGGAGAAACTGGTTTCCGACCTTTGGGATTGGGACTGGGATTCAGTTATCGTAAAACCACTTGTTAAAGTTGAGACCGAATTTAGAGAAATATCTTCCGATACCACTGCTCAGAGAATATACGTTTTCCCTTATAAAGAATGAGAACTGTAAATATACCAAACTATGAGTAAGACAATGATTCTTGCAGTCGGTGGTGCCGGTTGCAATATGGCTGAAACTATAATGCGCGTTGCCAATGCGCATTGGGTTAAAGAGGCTACATATCTTTTCGCAGATTCAGATATGGAACGCCTGTCTGAACTGGGTAAAAAAGGATTTGAGACCTTGAGTCTTCAATGTGATTCTGACTCATTCCCGACCGACAAACTGAAAGGAGTAGAGAAACTCTACATCCTTGCCGGTCTTGGTGGCGTTACAGGTAGTAAATTTGCTGAGATTGCAGCGAAGGCCGCCCAATCAGATGGTGTTGAAAATGTCGCCCTAATCGTAACGATTCCATTCGTTTTCGAGGGCTCAGGTAAATTGGCAAAAGCAACTGAGGCACTTAAATCTCTTTCGGACTTGCCTGTCAAGGTTCTTAATAACGAGGAACTAACTGAACGTTATCCGGACATTAACTTCATAAATACCTTTGAGTATTCCGATAAGGAAGCACTCAACGCAATCGAATCAGGACTTCTTTAATGAAAATACTCCACCTTTCCGACACTCACAACTGCCACCATCGGCTCCGGGATTTACCCGAGGCCGATGTGGTAGTACATTCAGGTGACTTCTGTATGGTTGGCACAGAACAGGAAGCCCTTGATTTCCTCAACTGGTTTTGTGACTTGCCATACAAACACAAAATCTTTATCTGTGGCAACCATGACGATTGCCTCTACGGAGCCAACATTGACGGACTGCCTTACAACGTGCATCAACTTTCCAACTCTGGAATTGAGATTGATGGTGTTAAGTTTTATGGTGTCCCGATGTTTCTGGAAGATTGCATAACCGAGCGACAGAGCCACAACTATGCTAAAATCCCCAGTAATACTGACGTTTTGATAACTCATTCTCCGGCATACGGCATACTTGACTTTGATGATAATATCAACTACGGATCTGAAGAGATATTGATGAAGTTATCCGACCTTCATCTTAAAGCCCATCTATTCGGTCATATCCACGCCCAACACGCCATCTTGGAACAACACGGTGTCATATACTCCAATGGGGCGATTATGAACGCTGATTACACGATTCTCAACTCCCCAAATCAGATTATAATCTAATCGGAACGGATGTTGCTGATTGCAGGTATAACTTTGCTGCGAATCAAAAAACATAAATATATGATATACGCATTTCGAGTTACAGCAAAACAGAACATTGGCGGTAGCAAAGGCATTGCCAGAGACATGAGCGTGCAAATCAGGAAAAAAGGTGGAAGCCCAGGTGTAAATGATGTACTGGCAGCTTTCAAACAGCAGCTTGGAATCGAAATCAAAGGCATCACAGTTACTATGGGCTATTTCACTGTTCAAAAGCTTTGATTCACACCAACCGAATCATCGGCAGAAGAAATTTTGCCGATATTTTTATTCTTTCTTTTAATCGGAAATCATATTGCTGATTAAAGCATTAATTTTGCCATGTAATAAGAATATATAAAGTTATGAAGCAACAGACCCTCATTTTTCTAAAACCATTCTCAATCAATAAGCCTACTCTTGATGAGCAAAATGACTTCATGATGACCGAGGTCGTTACCGAAGTCGAATGCGCCAATCTCGGTAAGATATATAATAATGATATGCTGTATGGCAAAGATCTTGCAGTATTCATTCCTGAGGAGGTGGAGGTGCATAACCCCCAATGGATTGTCGCGGTAGGTCAATGCGCTACTGTTGCTCTGAACATACGCAATCAGAAGAAAGTGCTTCTGAATCCAAAAGTCAATTACGACCACCTCAACAATGTGTCGGAATTTGATAGAGAACACACCTTCGGATTCTTCGACGACCGGCATGAACAAGACTATGAGCGATTTCAGACTGTGTTTCCTCATGCGGCATGGTTTCCGCAAGACGATAGTCTGAACTTATTTACAATCAAAGAAATGGTGGAGGAGATAATCAATGGTTGAACTACTGCTCAAACGCTATCTTTGGCTTATCGACACGTTGAAACGTGGCGGTGAAATGACTTTTGACGAAATTTCAGATAAATGGGATAAGTCTTCGGTCAACGATAATGGTTCGGAGCTTACTAAACGGACATTCTACAACCATTGTCAGGCAATAGCACGGCACTTTGGTATTGACATAGAGTGCCGTCGGGGTCGGGGTCTAAATCTCTATTACATAACAAATCCGGAAGCTATCGAAGACAACTCGCTGACAAAGTGGGCTATTGACAGCTTTTCTCTTGGTGAGCTTCTGCTTGGTAATGCTTCTATATCCGATAAAATATTACTCGAAGAGATACCATCAGGGCGCGAATGGCTTGAACTGATATTGCAGTCACTCCAGCAAAATCTTATGGTCGATATTACATACGAAAACTTTGTGGGCATAAAGTTTTCCGGGAAAGTCTGCCCATTGTGTATCAAGCTCTTCAAGCGTCGCTGGTATGTACTTGGCTTGATTGAAAACAATCGAAAACGGATTTTCTCGCTTGACCGAATTAAGAATCTTTGCCTGACAGATAAGTCATTCTTCTATCCGAAAGATTTTGTTCCGGCGGATTATTTCCATGATGTCTTCGGTATTGTCGCGGGTGTAGAGCGCAAAGTTGAGAATATTGTTATCCGCACTTATGCCGAGCTGCCGGGTTATCTCCGCTCATTGCCTATTCATCATAGCCAAAAAGAGCTGGAGACCAAAGAAGGACATACCGATTTCTCAATAAGACTTGTACCAACATTCGACTTCATTCAGGAGTTGCTTCTACATCGTGATCAGCTGGAAGTAATTTCACCGCAATCACTGCGTGAAGAGGTAACAGAGATTGTTACTCGAATGAATCATTTTTACAATTATGACAAGGAGCAGAAAGAAGAACCCTGTTGAGACATACATCGGTACATCACAAAAGCGAGGCAAACAAATGTGTAACCGAATGTTTCGCCGGGCGGGCAAGGCTTCGCTATTGAGAGATAATCTGTTGCCAACACGTCTCAGAGAAGTTTGGGACGAATGGAATTTAGGCGGAGATGGCAAACACCGTATTCATCGTAATGACAATTATTATAAAAAATCACTTCGTAAATAGACATTTCTAATAAGTGTCCGAATCAATATTATAACGATGAGCTGCTATCTTTACACTCTCTGCAATTCTGGCACGAAACTCCGGAGGCGCAATGACTTCAGCATGGCCGCCGTAGCCGAGAATCAGGCGCTCCAGTTCGTTGTTTATAACCACCTTTAGCGACAACTGGATTGAGCCGTCGCGGAAACGTTGTTCCACTTTCTGCGATTTATGAAATGGCTTTGACTCAACGTAAGGCGCCTGTTGGCGGTCAATTTTAATTACTACACGTCGTGCTTTGTCATGTATTCCCTTGGTTACACCGATTGTGTCATCAAAGAAGTGTTCCGGATCAAAGTCAACGCATTTCTTGAATGGATGTTCCTTGTCAACAGATACTGACTGAATACGATCCAGGGCAAAGATATTGACCTGCGGCACGCGGTTAGTGGCTTTCTCGCCGATAAGAAACCATCGGTTGCGATACTCTTTCAATAAATAGGGATATACCACCAATGCCTCGGACTGACGAGCCTTGAACGACTGATATTCTATAATGATAGTCTGCTGTTTACGCACCGCATCATATATGTCGCCTATAAATTTTGCCCCCTTATATCCTGCCACATGTTCCATATCCATAGCCGGAAGCGATGTGCCCGTATGTCGCGAAATCTGCTCGTTGAGCTTGCTTATTGTGTCAATAGATGATGCCAACTGCGGAAAGCCCTGCAACTGGCGTAAGATGTCCAAAGCCGAGTTGAGAGCATCCAGACCTTCATCATTCAGCGGAAGATGCGTGATGCTGAAATTAGGGTCTTCATATTCATAATACTTGTTTTCCCTGACGACAATCGGGGCATTGTAGCCTAAGCGGTCGCTACGCATCAAAGCAAGGTCGTTCTGAAACGTCCGGCGACTGACAGGATTGCTTCGTCCTTCAAATTCCGCCAGCGCATCGGTGCAGGCATCAATCAAATCATTGATAGTCCAACGTCGATAATGGTTCTGAAGACACTTGTCAATGGTCGATATTCTTATGAGAGTGGCGCGATTTATAGGCATAATCAGATATTTTTTTACAAAAATAGCAAAATTTATAGTAGTGCGCAAATCCATTGCGCACACACATTTCAACTTTGCGACATGATTATAAATGGAAAAACAACATCGGTTGAGATTTTCACCGATAATATAGAGCAGTCGGCTCTCGACTGGATAACTGAACTATGCGACCATCCGGCAATGGAGGGTGTGCCTATCGTGCAGATGCCCGATGTTCATGCCGGGAGCTCGTGTAATGTAGGCACAGCCTATCCGATAGGAATGTATGTCAATCCCGACCATGTTGGCGTTGACATCGGTTGCACTATCTCTATGCACAAACTATCTTGCAGCGTCAATCCGGAGGACTACCCGCTGCTTGACCATCGCATCCGAGAGGCTATACCGACAGGCACTGACATCTGCGCGAAGAACTCACTCAATGAGAAAGAGTTGTTCCACTTTCTCAATACACAGTATCAGAAGGCCCGCTCCGCTGCTCCTGACCTTGTCAATGAAGCTCCTCGCATAGATGCAAGTTTCATCACTGACTTCTGCCGTCGCATCAAGCTTCAGGAAGGGATATTCTACAAAAGTCTTGGAACACTTGGCGGTGGCAATCACTTTATTGAGTATGGTGAAGATATCGAATCCGGCGACGGTTGGCTGACAATTCACTGTGGTTCACGAAATCTCGGAGTAAAGGTAGCCAATCATTGGCGCAATATTGCACAGAATCCCAAACGCGCCAAATTCACAAGCTTTCTCTGGGGTGATGCCCTGCGCGGTTATTTGTCAGATATGATTATAGCCCAGGCATACGCACTCTACAATCATCAGCTTATCTGCGACCGTATATTCGCTATACTCAAAAAGTTGTGTAAGGCAAAATGCACAGAATCAATTTTTACCTCACACAACTATATATCGGTAACGGACGACGTGCCTATGTTACGCAAAGGTGCGATAGACGCATCCGAGGGTAGAAAAGTAGCAATCCCGTTCAATATGCGCGACGGCATAGCAATCTGCATAGGGAAAGGGAATGGCCATTGGCTCAATACCGCGCCACATGGCGCCGGACGCATCATGAGTCGCGCCCAAGCAAAAAAACAAATATTGTTGAGTGAATTTGAACATTCAATGGCGGGCATCTATTCATCATCTGTCTGCACCGGCACACTTGATGAATCTCCGATGGCATACAAACCAACCGACGAAATTATCGAACTTATCCGACCGACAGTTGAAGTTATCGCCATAATAAAGCCCAGACTCAATATTAAAGACAACGGAGAATGAAACACTATATACAAATCACTGCCGGTCGAGGTCCGGTGGAGTGTGCCAGAGTAGTCACACTCGTGGCCCGCGGGTTGGGATATGAGTTGCACGCACTGCTGTCTC
>OQVZ01000213.1_pt1 | contig 21693 bp, 18 predicted proteins | sample 1691571 | NCBI WGS metagenome assembly OQVZ01 (sample SAMN03418261, study PRJEB22391) | human gut metagenome | biome: human-gut; feature: organic feature; material: feces | host: Homo sapiens | place: Tanzania | collected 2013-01
CTACCAAGCCGAAGTCATCAAATATGATCAAGTCATTGCGATCAAGACGCTTCAATAACTTCTGGAAAGTGCCATCCATTCTTGACTGGGCTATCGTATCAACAAAGTGATTCATGTTCATGTACTCAGTTCGCAAGCCTAGCATACATGCCTGCCGTCCAATGGCGCAAGCTAAGTACGACTTGCCACAGCCGGTGAGTCCTGTAATGAGCAGATTCTCTCCATTGCGTATAAATCTACAGTCGGCAATCTCATCAAGCATGGCTCGTGTCAAGTTTCTTGCGGTCGAGCACTCTATGTCTTCCATATACGGCGTATAGCGCAAGTGGCTAGTCTTCAAAAGCTTTGCTGTAAGCGCATTGCTACGATGACATTTCTCTGCCTCGATCATTCTTGCCATAGCCTGTTCCAGCGATGGACGCATGTTGATTGGAAGATTCATCATCTCATTGTAAGACTCAGCCATACCATTCAACTTTAGACCTTTCAGTATATCCACTGTTTCATTGAGTGTCATGCCTGTCCCTCCTTTCCTTCGTTAGCGTTGAGTTCCATTACAATGGAGTATTCTCCAGCTCCACGTACATTGTCGTTCTTTGGAACCTGGGATACGATTTCTCCATTTGCTATGACCAAGTCTCTGTTGTTCATGAGGATGTTTCGTGCAACTTGAAGCGACGCTGTTGAAGTCTCTGTCTTCATCATATGGCATGCTTTCTCCACACGCTCCTTGCCATATTTGTTCACCAGGCCGAGAAGTGCGTTGCAGTTGCCATAAGCCTGCTGTGGGAAGCGGGTCTTCTTCAGCATGGTGTCAACAGCCCATTGAGTGGATGCACCGATGAATGATGCTCGCCAAAGCAAGGTGGAGGCATTCTGCTCCTTGCTTCTCTCGTAAGCCTTGTGTGCCTCAGGCATGTGCTCCTTCTTGGTGGAGTATGCATAGGGCGTAAAGCTGCGAGGGTGTGAACAGACGAACTCGGAGCCGCAATATACCTCGACAAGCACTGTGTCCCACATAACCTTCATCTTTTGCCCGACATACTTGTAGGGAACGCTATAGAAGTGACGTTCTGAGCCAACGCACACATGGTATGTGCCACTAAGCTTCACCTCCTTACGGTAGCGGAAACGGTGCATCGTCTGCGGGAGAGGAGCCATGTTGGGAAGTTCCTCGCTCTTGAAGATGTCCCATCTCGTGCTGCCCTTGTACGGCTTTGAGCAATACTCGTCAAGAAGTTCCCACAGTCTGCTGTTCAAGGCATTGACGTCGTAGAACACTTCGTCCTGGATTCGGGCATAAATGTAGGTGTAGAGCTGGTTTACGGAACTCTCGACGGGTCCCTTGTCTCTAGGCTTTCTCACTCTACAAGCCGTTGGCTGTATGCCGTAGTAAAGCCCCCATTCCATACAGGCGTCCGCCAGGGATGGGCTGTATCGGTCTGACTTGCTTACCCACTGGCGCATATTGTCGCTCTTGGCTATGCGTGGAAGGGCACCCATATACTCCAAACCCTTGTTGAGTCCGTGGAAGAACCATTCTGTCGTGGCGTTCGGCAATGCCATCAGGAAAGGAAGCTCGCTGTATGGCATTACGCAAACCAGAACCGTGACTTTGGTCAACTCACCTGTCTTCTTGTCTGTCAGGTAGAGCGCATCGCCAGCGAAGTCTATCTGCCACTCTTCACCTGGAACGTAGGTGTTGTGATAGGAGTAGCTGTGAGTTTCAACATAGGACTGCACATAGCTCTTGAACTGGGTGTAGCCATAGTGTTCTCCCTCCTGCTTCAGATAAAACTCCTCATAGACCAACTGGATGTTTGCGTAGCGTTTGCCCAGACGCTTGATGATTTCCGGCATCATCTCTTGCAGGGGAGCCTTGCGAGCATCCTCTGATGGCTTTGAGAGCTGGGAGGAGAGAAGTTGTTCTAACTCGGAGTCGCTTTTTTCGAGCAACTCCACATAAGGTAACTTGGTGCCTTCCACAAGTTTCTTGTAGTTTGACACCGTTGTCTTACTAGAGTGAGTATCCTTGCAAATAGCATTCAAGGATTTACCGTCACTCAACATTTGGATGATTCTTTTTAGTTTCATCATTGAAATGTTACTGTTTGACATAAATTGAATTCTAACAGTGAACGACAGTGTTCACATGTAGAAATAACGCAGTCAAACTGTATAAAGTACATCGGTATCATTTGAGTGATATAGCTGGTACTGTTTGAGTGATACGGGTGGTATCATTTGAGTGATATGGATGCTATTTTAAGCGGTATCGTTAAAGTGTCATAGGCGGTATCATTTGAGTGATATGAGCGGTATCATTGGAAGTGACGCAAGCGGTATCATTTGAGTGATACAGATGGTATCATTTGAGTGATATTATCAATTAATATATTACCTATGCGATTATGAGGCGGTTGCAGCCATGTATATTCAAGAATGTCGCTTGGCTGATTTGCGAACAGATGCAGCTCGTACAATATTTTACATTATCTCGGGTGGAGGAATTAGAGGCAATGAGATTGAAGACCATGGTATAAAAGTATGGCTTATAGCTGGTGAAAGTACTGAGCTATCAAAGTTTAAGGTATCTCTGGAAAAACGTTCTGAACAAATGCTCTATGATAGTGTTGACGATTTCTTTGATTCTCAGTTGTTACTTCATGTCTTAAAGAAATTCCAAGAAGATAATATCAGAACGGATTTATATACATTTGATAATTCTGTTTCATGGAATCGTTATTTGGCATATTCTTTCCGTAAGCATATCTTCTCTTTTTTGCCGTCTCAACGTGAAGCTTTACATAAAGGGTTGCTTAGTTTCAAAAAATCATTTTCACTAAGAATGCCAACAAGCGCAGGAAAGTCTTATATTACAGAACTCCTTATATATCAAGAGTTACAGAAAATACGTAATGCCAAGATTCTGTATCTTGCTCCTCTTCGTTCTTTAGGACATGAGTTAAGAGAAAAATATAGAAGAATATCAAGGGAACTTGGTTTTACCTATCGTAGTCTTTATGGCGGAAGTAGTATGACTGGTACGGAAGCTATTTTGGCAGAAGCTGACCTTTTCATTACTACTCCTGAGACTTTTATGAGCCTTGAGGGAGCTATTGATGATATTCTCAGACAGTTTACTTTGGTGATTTGTGATGAAGGACAACTCATAGAGAGTGTGGGAAGAGGATTGAATTATGAGATGCTACTCTCACGATTTCGCAAGCAAGAACATATCCGTTTTCTTTTCATCTCTGCCATTATCCCAAATATTGGCGACATTAATACTTGGTTAGGGGGCACTGAGGGAGAAGTAGGAGAAAGCAATTATCGCCCTTGTACTATACGCTTTGGAGTGGCAAGTACAGATAAAACAAGCATAACTCTCCATGTGTATGAGAATGTAAACAAAAAATCTCTATTCGCCTTCACTTCATTCGTCAACAAAGACGAAAGTAAAGGATTTAAGCTTGACACGCAAAAAAACAGAGCTTGTCTCATGGCTATGAAATCATTGGATGCAGGTTCTGTTATGCTCTATTCCACATTTAAAAAGAAAGAGTACAATGCAAGTTGCTACAAATATGGAGAATGTATAGCAAATATCATACAAAAAGGCAAACTTCCTTCTCCTCGAAGTTTTCTCAATACTAACCAACGTAACTTGCTGGATCTATTATGTGAATTCACGGAGTATAACTTTGGAACAGATTACTATGAGACTAATTTCTTGAAAGAAGGGTTTGCTGTTCATACAGGTTCTTTACCACAAGAAATGCGGGAAATTGTTGAGACTGGCTATGAGAAAGGTGCTCTGCGGATGATTATCTGTAACAGTACTTTGGCAGAAGGTGTCAATTTTCCAATCAGGACGCTCGTGTTGGGTGACATAAGGCATCCATCAGGTAAGGGTTGGATGGAACGTGAAGTTCTAATGAATGTTATTGGACGTGTTGGACGAGCTGGACGAGAAACATACGGTTTCGTAATTTGTTCAGATAAAGCTTGGTGGCTTGTTAAAGAAGCTGCTTCTGGTGAAAATCTAAAGGAAGCCAAAGGTATGCTTAACGATATTGCTTTTGAGATATTGAAAGCCGAAAGAATACTGCATCGCCAACTGACAGATGAAGAGATCAACAATATGTTGTCAGAAAGTGGTTTGGTTGAGAGTATTGACAAAATGCTGATGCTGAGTACGGATGATTTTACAACTGACGAAGATGTTCCTTTGGATGTTTCAAGTTCGTCGCTTTCATATCATTTAGGTAATGATAAGCATAAAAAGCAGATTACCAGAATATTTTCTGTGCGAAATAGTTATCTTCATGGCTTGTCAAATGACAATATTCAAATGTACAAAGACACTCATATTTCACCTGTGAAGCAAACAACTCTGCAAGACGTTATATCGGATGATTGTGGACTTTCAACTTTATCAACTGAAGATTTAAGTTCAGATGAGTGGATTGAGAAGATAATATCTTTAACCTCTCTCTTGATGCAAATAGATGACAAGAAAAAAGTGAAGACTTTAATGTCTTGTTGGATGGAAGGGTTACGTTATGTTGAAATAGCCGATAAAATGAGACTTCCTATAGATGATGTAGTAGAACTGGTGGAATGGTTACGACGAGATTTCTTGTTATCATCCAAGTCTGTTCTGCGTTACATCAGCATTCGTTTCAATATTCAGAATGAGACAATTATTGATTGGACATATCTGGTGGAAAAAGGATTGAACTCAAAGATGCAGATTTTAATGATGCAAAAAGGTCTGTCAGATAGGTCCGTCCTGCATGCTATAGATAAACTTGTATTCCATAATATTCGGATGACTGAAAATAAAAATGTATTGCATAGTTTTCTTAGAAAAAGAAAAGATGAAGTTGTCAATGCATTGGCAAAAGAGGGTTTACCAGCATTGTCTCTTAAACATGCGGAGGAATATTTACAATAAAATACTGCATAAAAATGAATACAAAAGAATATTTATCACATATAGCACCGACCGTCAAGGACTTGCTTTTAAGTCAAGGTTATAAGCGAGAGAGTGAAATCCTGCAAATAAGTAATATGGCTTATGAAGAGGATTATGACGGCTATGGAAATGATTATGATTTGATAATCATAGATGTACAGACTGACAAATATGTCACGCTGCAAAAATACAAATCTATAAATGAAGTTGAGAATATCATACTTTCCGCTTTTCATGAGGCTACCAAGGGAGGGCGAATGCCGAATAGTGTATTGGTTCGTCCAAATTCCAATGTTCAAGCAACATTATTTGAGTCTGGTGTCTATCAAGGTTGGCGTAATGGATATTTCCGAATGTTCATCAGTCATATCACCTCCAAAAAACAACAGGCAAGTAATTTGAAAAATGCATTGGAAGAATATGGCATTACGTCCTTTGTTGCACATGAGGATATTAATCCTACCCGTGAGTGGCAAAAAGAAATACAACGAGCTTTGAACTCTATGGATTGTATGTCAGCTATGCTTTACAATGGCTTTCATGAGAGTAATTGGTGTGACCAAGAAGTAGGCATAGCGTTAGGAAGGAGCATAACAGTATTACCACTGATATTAGACCATGATCCTTATGGCTTTCTTGGTGAATATCAAGGAGTAAAGATAAAAGGAATGCATCCAGTTGATTTGGCTAAGGATATTTTTACAATACTTTGTGAAAACCCGAATACCCGAAATAAGTATTTGTCCAGTTTGACAGGATTACTGTTGTCGTCAAATAGGAATGAAGATGCTTGGAAATGGCTGAAGCTGATAGAACAGATACCAAATACAGATGTTGATTTTTGGAAGTACATACAATCACATACAAACGAGAATGATGTGTTAATGGAAACCGAAATGTTGTCTATATTGAATGAACATTTTTCACATTGCAGCATTCCTAAGATTATTAAGAATACTACAATTGTTACTGGTGCAGAAGATCTTCCTTTTTAATGTGATAACAGATGTATTCTACATTAATAAGAACTTATTTGTATTCAAATGAAATATTCAAAAGGAAAGATAATAATTTGCGTATGCTCATGTCTTGTAGCGATATTGCTCGCACCATATCTTTTAACGAGACCTTTTTGTGAAGAGTTATCTTTTGTGGATACGGGGCAAATTGGGGACACTATAGGTGGCACTACAGCGCCTATTGTTGGTATAGTAAGTATAGTTCTACTTGCATATACTTTAATTGAGCAATTGAAGTTTAATGCAAAGCAAGTTGACTTACAACGACAAGAGCAATTTAAAACAACATTTTTCGAATTATTGAAAGAACAAAGAGATATTAAAAACTCTCTGTTTACAAACTACGAAGGTGTTGATATGCAAAATCCAACAAAGATACAAAAAATTCCGGTAAAAGGACAGGATTTTTTTAGAATGGGTAGCTTTGTTCTAAAGAATCTATTTGATTCAATGGAATATGGACATTATTGCCACGCGTATGATCCTGAAGAAATTGATGATCAACTTGCTTATTGCGATACTCATTCAGAAAACTATTTTGAGGATTCTAATGGTAACCTATATCGGTTTAGTTTTGAAACAATAAAGACGCAATCAAAGTTCTGTTTTCTGAACGATAAGTATAAGATAACTAATGAAGAGTTTGAGGCTTATAAACATTTGAATGTAGAACAGAAAATTGAATTTGTTTATCGACGTTTTTTCAATGTTCATGAAGAATGTGGTAACTATTTTAGGCATTTATACAGAATATTACGTTTTGTGAGTAAGTCAGAAGAAGAGGAATTAAATGATATAGAGAATTATGTTGTAAGGCAGCAAATATCCAAAAGATATTTCGAATTGGTCCAGTTTGTTCAAGCTCAGATGTCTACAAGAGAATTATTAATGGTTTTCTATAATAGTTTTTCTTTTCCAAAATTAAGAGATTTACTTATAAAGTATAATCTTTTGGAGAATTTGACGATCGAGAATCTCATTGATAAGAGCCATAATTGTATTTTTGATTATCATCTTAAACACCAGTGATTTGAGGCAAATATCATAGTTACAATAATTTCAATGTATAATGACTTACAATATAAATATTAATGAATCTGCTCAAAAGAAGATTATAGTAGAAGCTTTGAAAACAATGATTCGAAATAACAATCCTGAGCCTCAAGCAACATATCTTTGTGATCAGCTAGATGATGCGAGTTGTATTGCTGATTGTTTAGAGGAGATGTATAAGCAGATAAGACAGCATTACTATGATGCTCAATAAACTGGCGGTCCCATCCCGCAAAACCTGGCGAGACCTTTGATTGGTCCGCCAACCTTATAGCGAAGCGGTTCTGAGCACCAGAGGGCGGTTACATCCCTAATCCCTATGGTAGGGATTTAGGGCTTGGGTATAGGGTAAGGACCCTCCCGCTGGGGAGGGACAGGTGGGGCAAAAACAGCACTAAGGGCGGTTACATCCTCTCGTCCCTGAGGGAAGAGAGGCTTGGTGTGAAAGGTGGAGCCTTCCTTAACGGTAAGGAAGGACGGGTAGGTTTTCGAAAAACTCCTTTTTAAACGCTAAAGAAGGACGGGTTGATTTTAGAAAAAATGGCAGGCGAAGTGCCAGGAGCTTATTTTATTAAGCTACTTTTCGGCTCCTGGCATGGAGCCTGCCTCCTTATAGATATAGAACGATAATGGAAAATAAGGTTTATTACGGGGAATATACCCTGAAACATTGGATTAAGTTGATGCTATCTGGTGATATCGTTTTGCCAGAATACCAACGTCATTTTGTTTGGCGTGAACGTGATGTAAAACGTTTATTGCAATCATTGTTCGATGGACAGTTTGTACAGCCAGTTACAATTGCACTGTATGATGATAGTTCCATAAGACAGAATTTGATATTGGATGGGCAGCAGAGGCTAACTTCTTTACTTTTAGCTTATCTCGGCTATTTTCCAGACAAAAAGAAATTTGAGCTGGGGGATAGCATAAAAGTGGCAAATGAAGATGATAGTGCTGTTGATGATGGGGTCTCTCCATCTGAAGGCTTCCTATGGCAATATACAGATATACTGAAGTATGGCAAGGATAAGTTTGAAATTATTAGTAACATAAATACCAGTGATAAGTATAACAGAATAACAGATGACCTGATAAATGGTCTTACTGATGAATTCTTTGAGAAAACTTATTTAGGCTTCTCCTATGTCGTGCCTGAAACAAGAATTGCAACAGAAGTACAGAAAAACTTTTCGCAGCTATTTCGAAGTATCAACTATTTTGGTAAGAAGTTGGAACCAATGGATAGCCGCAAATCATTGTATTACCAGAATCAAAACCTCACAAAGTTCTTTGAAGGCAAATGCGATGATGGCTCCGATGTGTTGGGTGATTTGAGGATTATGGAGGATTTGCAACCTGTTAAGATAGACTTTGTCAGGTATTTGGCAATTCTTTCTCAATATAGTTCTTCTAATCATGATACAGCCTGGGATGTTATGATGGGATATTCAGCATATAGCTCACGAGAAAGTTATTATGCAGACTATGTCTCATATATTCTTGGCATAGAACAGGAAGACAGAGTTGATAAGTTTGATAGATTCGATTTTGCAGCTGCATTCCCTGACGATGTTTGGAAAGAACGTTTCAAAACATTGAAATCTACCATTAGTCACATGAAACTTCGCATGGGACTGAAGGATGATAGAATATTCTCCTCATGGTATGAAGCTGATTATTGGTTGTTCGGGTTAATGTACTATGTCTTGTTCAAAGGGCGTAAGATTCGAGAAGAATATGTGGTAGTGGATTATAGAAGCAGGCATGTAACATTAAAGTCAGAGATAGAAACTGCAATAGAGAGGATGAGAAGTGATCCATCTTTTCTCAAGAACTCAAACAGAGTGACATTTATACGTAATCGATTGGTTGAATCTTGTAACATCTATTCTTCTTATGTATATTAGTCAGCATTCCGATTTTATCCTTTCACCTTTAATCAAGATATTAAAGGATGGAATCGCAGCGAGTAGGGCCATCGGAGATGGTATCGATTCCTATCCCATGGGTGAATATTTGATGCAATCTTTGTTTTTGAAAATGACAGGTGCTCAAGAGCAAAAGATGAAATGTATATGTTGGGAACTGGCTACGCATGACTATGATTATAGGTACGAATTCCTCAATAAAAAGTATGGAGAATGTTCTACCTATAGTAGTAAAAATGGGATATTCAAAGATTTGATAGAGATAATACAAAAGATACAGCCTTCCTTTGAACCCTCTTCTTTGATAGATGCAGCCTTCTTGAATAAGATACAGGATGATATAGAGAAATTGTATTCAACTTCAAACTTATGTATCTGGCAGAATAGGGAATATCTCTTTTTCAAGTCAAAGTTTAGAACAGTCTTAAATATTAGACAACTAAGTTACCCTATAGGTTCTGTTAAGCCTTACTGCTTATTTCAATCAGCATTGAGTAAAAGGTATGAAGAGTTGGTCTATAGGCATCGAAACCGTTGTGCGCATAATACGCTATCCTATCAAGTAAACAAGCCTGATTTTAGTGTTCTTGCCTCAACGGATTTCTCCTATCATAGTTATTTCTTTAGATTTGCATTGATAGTGCTGATAGATGAGATATTCATGGTATTATTTAGAAAATATGTTAGTTTGCAGAATTGATCCTAGAAAGATGGCTGTGTTGCTGGATGATTCAAAGCGAGTAAATGGTAAGCTGAATCAACTAAAGGATCATTTGATAGAGTTTTTTCATTTGCCAGAGGTTGAGGACGATACCATTTGGGAGAATGATAGAAACGAGTTTTTAAAATCAATAGAAAAGAAAAAATAAATGTCAAATCAAACATCAGATAATAATAAACGAATAGCGAAGAATACATTGCTTCTTTACTTTAGAATGTTCTTCATTATGGCGGTAAGTCTATTTACCAGCCGTGTGGTATTGAAGACTTTGGGAGTTGAAGATTTTGGAATATATAATGTTGTGGGTGGAATTGTTGCCATGATGGGAATCCTCAATGGTGCAATGTCTGTATCTACTCAGAGATATCTAACATTTGAATTAGGAAAGGGAGACATGGTAAGATTGAAACAAGTTTTCTCAACTTGTTTCTTGATTTACCTGATATTATCAGGAATCTTTCTGGTGTTGGCAGAGACCATTGGTCTTTGGTTCCTTAACAGCAAACTGGTGATTCCGGAAGATAGAATAGTTGCAGCCAACTGGGTATATCAGTTTTCCATTATTTCTTGTGTTAATACACTGATGGCTAATCCATATAATGCAGTACTTATAGCAAGAGAGAAAATGAACATCTATGCTTATATAAGTATTTTAGAGGTCGTTCTAAAATTGGCTATAGTTTATCTTTTGTTGGTTATTCCATTGGATAGATTGATTATATATGGAGGTCTTTATTTGTTGATGAGTATCGTTATTACAATGATATATCGTATTTATTGCATCAAGAATTACCAGGAGTCTCGTTTCCAATTTTATTGGGATAAACCTTTGTTTATGCAGCTGATGTCCTATTCTGGATGGAATCTGTTTGGTTCTTTGTCTAGTTTAGTTAAGGGGCAAGGATTAAATATCCTTCTGAATATGTTCTTCAATCCAGCCGTGAATGCCTCTCGTGGTATAGCCTATCAGATTAATAATGCAATTACTCAGTTCTTTACAAACTTCTATACGGCAGTTCGACCACAGATTACAAAGTATTATGCTCAGGGTGACTTGGATAATATGTTCAAACTTGTGTTCAGAAGTTCAAAGTTCTCATTTTACTTGATATTCCTATTGTCCTTGCCTATTATCATCGAAGCTCCATATATTATACAGCTTTGGTTGGGGCAATTGCCTGATTATGTGGTGCCGTTTACGAGAATGGTGGTATTGATTTCTGCTATAGACTCCATGGCTTCACCTCTGATGACAACTTGCCATGCCACAGGACGTATCAAACTTTATCAATCGGTAGTTGGTACATTAATTATATGTAATGTTCCTATTTCTTATTGCTTCTTAAAGTTCTTCGATTGTAGTCCTAATATCGTATTCGTTGTATCATTGTGTTTGTCAACGTTAGCTTTGTTTATCCGTATATGGATTGTACGACATCTGATAGAATCTTTTCCTGTATGGAAATATATTAAGAATGTCTTGCTGCTTTCCTTGGTGATAGCTGCATTATCGGCAATATTGCCATCGTTTTTACATGTAACTATGGAATCATCATTCCTGACTTGTTGCATTGTTGTGTTGAGTTCGTTGCTTTCAACATTGTTGTTTATCTATCTTTTAGGTTTAACAAAAGGAGAAAAGAAAGCTATTCAAGAAATAATTAATAAAAAACTACATAGATGATACAATTAGCATCAAAAGAAAATTGTACTGCTTGTGGTGCATGTGCCTTTGTTTGTCCTAAGCATTGCATCACCATGCGGGAAGATGATTTGGGCAGAATGTATCCTGTAATGGATGACAGGGATTGCATATCGTGTAAGCGCTGTCAGAAGGTTTGCCCAATATTGTCCCCGTTGGATTATCATGAGCCTAAGAAGGCGTATGCCGCTTGGAGTAATGACGAGGAAGAACGTCGAACAAGTGCTTCGGGTGGTATTGCTGCTGAGGTATATAAAGAAGCATTGCAAGAAGGTTATCTTATTGCTGGTGCAAAGCAAAATGAAGATTTTACAGTTACTCTAGATGTATCTGATAATGCAGATGCAATTGCTGATTTTAAGAATTCAAAGTATGTCTTTAGTTCGGCCTATACGTTGTTCCCAAAGATAAAAGAGTTGCTTAAAAAAGGTGAGAAGGTTGCGGTAATAGGATTACCTTGTCAAGTTGCTGCATTGAGAAAGATATTTAGAGATCATGAGAATTTGTTGCTTATGGAAGTTGTGTGCCACGGAACGACACCTCATGATTATCTGTTGCAGCATATTCGTACTTTAGAGAAAAACTCTGGCGAAAAAGCTGTAAGAATGTCTTTCCGAGATCCTGAGACATACACATATACATTTACTTTCACTTTATATAATTCAGACAATCAGAGGTTCTATGCTCAGCGAACTAAAGATGGGGATACCTACCAGTTTGGTTACCATCGTACCGTTACTTATCGTGAAAACTGCTATCATTGTCATTTTGCACGAGATAAGCGTATTTCCGATGTAACATTGAGTGACTATAAAGGTCTAGGGAAAAAGGCTCCTTGCAGTTTTAATGCAATTAAAGTATCAAGTGTATTGGTTAATACCCCAAAGGGTGAAACTTTCATCAAGAAACTTATAGATGGCCATTATATATTTGCAGAAGAGCGTCCTGTAAGAGAGCCGATAGAAGGAGATTTGCAGTTGAGACAACCTTCGCAAAAGAAACCTGCCCGTTTTGATTTTGAAAGATTGATTGTTCAAAATCATGGTGATTTTGAAAAGACAATGATAGAAGTGATAAAACTTCATGAGCGAAGAGAAACGAGAATGAAAATACTCAATTTTCCGCGAAGAGTCTTGTCTAAAATTAAACGTACTTTATTAAGAAAATGAAAAAAGTTGGAATTATAACTATTCATAACTCTCCTAATTATGGAGCTTGTCTTCAGTCGTATGCTTTATATCGGTATATTCAACAGCAAGGAAATGATGTTGAAATCATTGATTTACATCGACCTTTTGCTTATGAAGACTATATACCGAGTAAGAAATATGTTAGTAGCAGATCTGTAAAACGTAGTTTGCTATCAAGGATAAAAGGAAATGTGAAGAGTTTTATAGGCATTAAGCCTAAGAAATCTTCTTTATATTCTCCTTCAGCAATCAAGAAATTCGATGAATTTAACTCTGTAATCAAGTTGTCTAAACCCTATCGTGGTATCGATGAGTTATATGCCAATCCTCCATTGTATGATTTGTATATCTCAGGGAGTGATCAGTTATGGAATCCTACACAGGCTTATTGTCTGGAACCATATTTCTTGACATTCGTTCCTAAAGGACAAGGAAAGAAAATATCCTATGCAACAAGTGTTGGTATTACCGATTTAAGAGATAACGAGAAGAAAGATTTTGCAAAATGGCTGAATCTTTATGATGATATATCTGTTAGAGAATACCAGGCACAAAGCCTATTACAGGGGTTGTTGGCAGATAAAAAAGTGAATCAGGTTGCTGATCCTACGTTTTTATTAGACCCTAAGGACTGGAAGAATATGGCAGTAAAACCAAAGCAAAGTAAGTATATTTTGATGTTTACATTGCAGCATAGACCAGAAGTCTTGGAGTATTGTCTTCAGCTTAGCAAACAAAGTGGATTGCCTTTGATTGAATTAGGACAAGTTCAACCTGATGTGTTAGATGGTAGTTATACTGCGGTGAAAGATGCGGGGCCTAGAGAGTTCCTAGGATATATTGAAAATGCAGAATTGGTTATAACCGATTCTTTCCATTGTACGGTATTCTCATTGATTATGGGAGCGAATAATTTCTATACCTACATCGCACCTACCAACCAAAGAGGTAGTAGAATTATTGATTTGCTCAATACTTATCAAACTATAGAACATTTATTATCACCTGATTTGAATGTTTCTTTTGATACATTGATGGGAAGTCAGATTCCTCATCAAAAGGTGAATATGATAATGAAACTTGAGAGGGCTCGTTCTCGGGATTTTATTAATAAATATTTGCGTTGATTTTGTACATTAATAAATAAAAAGATATTTTAGGCGTATTATGCTTGGTTATATATTTTTAATATTGTTAGTATGTTTTTTGTATAAATCTTTTTATAAAGCATGCGTTTTTATAATGACTTGGTCTCTTGTATTTATGCATGTTATTGTAGGAAAGGATTTTACGCTTTGGAATATGTCTTCACTTGCTGCTTTTATATTCTTTATCCATAAGTTATATGTGAAAGATATTCGAATAGGTAATTTCCCCTTTGTAAAATCTTACATATTCTTAATTCTTTCATTTGTACTTCCTGGTTTTAGTTTAAAATTAGGTGTCTTAGGTGGAATTGTTGGAATGTTTTTGTTTCCTTTTGTTGCTTGGATTGCAAAAGATAAAATAAAAAACTATTGGAATTTTATGTTTGTCAATCTTACCATATTTTCCATAGTTATTGTTTCTGTTGGACTATTGGAATTAGCTTTAGGGTATAATCCAGTTTCTTTGTATCTTGAAGCGAATAATATAATGCAATTTACTGAGGTTCGTGAAGATTATTTGAGATTTGGATTATATCGTTGTCGTTCATTAACGGCATGGTGTAGTACGTATGGAGTAGTTTGCGGTTTTATGATGATTACATTACTTTTTTGTATGTATTATCGGCGCATCAAAATTCCTATTTTTTCATATATTCTATGTGTACTCTTATTTGTAGGAGTGTTATCCACGGGAACGAGGTCTGTATATACTGCTGTCGTTATAGGTCTTATTCCATTGATTATGAATTATGCAACAAAACTAAAGTATGTTATATTTCTTTTTATAATAGCTTTGTTTGTGTATGAAAATAACCAAGAACTATTTAATGAAATATGGGATAGTTTTATTCATAGTGATGAAGCTGGTGGTAGCGATGTTAATATGCGTATGTCTCAATATCAAGCAGCTTATAAATATTTTGAAAAAAGTCCGTTATTTGGTAATGGAATAGGTGCAGTTGGTGAGGCGATGCAAAAAACTGCACAATTGTTGGGCGCAGAAAGTTGTATCTATATAATAATGATAGACAGAGGCTTGTTTGGATTTATAGCTTATGGATTATTTAATATTCAAATTATATTGTACTTGTTCAAAAACAGGAAATATAGAGCGTTAGTTTTTATTCCTATTGCAATTTTGACAGGAAAGATAATATCTGCATTTATTGATATAAATGAGGTATATCCAATCTTTTGGCTATCAATATTAACTAAGGCTATAGATGATTGTCTGTTTGAATATAGGAGTAAACGAATTTCAATTAATAAGTTAGGATTAATCAAATTATGAAGAATATTTCTGCTGTAAAAAACTGTTATGGCTGTGGAGTTTGTGCTACAATATGTGGACGTAAAATAATAGAAATCAAACAAAATGCTGATGGCTTTTATGAACCCCACATACCGGATGAGACAAAGTGTTCCACTTGCGGTTTGTGTCTTGATGTATGTGCCTATTTGCATGATGAACTTTCTTTGAAAGATTGTACTATTAATAGTTATGCAGCTTGGAGTAAAGATCATTTAATAAGACGAAAATGTTCTTCTGGTGGTGCTGGTTTTGAGATAGGAAAGTATCTTATAGAACGAGGTTATAAAGTTTGTGGTGTGCGTTATGATGCCGAGAAGAATAGGGCTGAGCATTATATTGCATCTACTGTGGATGAACTTGTCCAAAGTGCAGGTAGCAAATACATCCAGAGTTATACAGTAGATGGTTTTAAATCCGTCAATCGAAAAGAAAAGTATCTGGTTACAGGTACGCCTTGCCAGATAGATTCTTTCCGTCGTTATATTCAAAGATTTCATTGTGAGGATAATTTCGTGTTATTAGATTTTTTCTGCCATGGTGTACCTTCTATGTTATTGTGGAAAAAGTACACAGAATGGGCTGAAAAAAAAGTAGGAAAAATAAATTATGCATCATGGCGTAACAAGTGGACTGGATGGCATGATTCCTGGGCTATGGGAATTGATGGCAAAGAGCATGGGGTGAAGATAGATTGGCATGATTCTTATGATATGTTAATAAGGGAAAAAAAAAGTTATATAGAATCTAGACGTTCACAAGGCGACATGTTTTATTCATTGTTTCTTGGAGACTGCTGTTTAGGTAAACAGTGTTTTGAAAAATGCAAATATAAGTACGATCGTTCGTCTGCAGATATTCGTATTGGTGACTTATGGGGAAATACTTATAAAGATAATGAAGATGGTGTTAGTTGTGCTATTGCTTTTACGGAAAAGGGAGATAATGTCCTAAGACATATCAACTGTGAATTAGTTTCTCATCCTTTCTCTATTGTGGCTGAAGGTCAAATGAAAGATTCTCCGAAATATCAAAGTTACTTTGAGCATATTATGGATTTGTTGAAAAATGACAAGAAAACAATAGATGATGCCTGTCATTATAAGATCAGGTTTTTAACAAGACAAAGAAGAATAGCCAAAGTTAAACGTCTTTTTTTAAAATATTTTAAGTTTATATGAAAAGTGTTGGTATTATTACAGTGCATAGATTACCCAATTGGGGGTCTGCTATGCAGGGGTATGCTCTGCAGTATGTTATAGCAAAGCTAGGATATATCTGTGAATGTATAGACTATATTTACCCTAATGAATGGCATATAAAAAGAGGGTCATGGGTTCCTGACAAGGTTACTTTGAAAAGTCGTATACTAAGATATTTCGGATTAAAACCTCCGAGATTAAATGAATTGATAGATCAATTTGTTTGTAATGAAGTTCGAACATCTCGCAGATATTCTTCTTTTAAAGCATTGCATACGATTCCTCCTATATATGATATTTATGTTTCTGGAAGTGACCAGATCTGGAATTGGAAAACGATGTGTGCCGATCCTTCCTATATGCTGGATTTTGCTCCTGAAGATAAGAAACGAATAGCATATTCTTCTTCCTTTTCCGTTGATAATATACCCGAGAAATATGAAGAACTTTATAAAAAGAATCTTTCCAGATATTCTGCCATCTCTGTAAGGGAGAAGAATGGAAGTGTTCTTGTTAGGAAACTTTTGGGTAAGGAGGCTCCGGTTGTGCTTGATCCAACCTTGCTCTTGCCAAAAGAGGCATGGAATAAATTAAGCGAAAAGGCACATTGGAAGAAAAAAATGCCTTCAAAATTCATCCTGTGCTATTTGTTGGATTATACGTATAACCCAAGACCGGCAATGGCAGCGTTGCTTTACAACCTTCAGAAGGAGTATAATTATCCTGTTGTTCTATTGGGACGTGATTTTAAAGAATTTGATGGCAATGTGTGGCACATGAAAAAATCTCAAGGTATCGGAGTATATGAGTTTTTATGGTTGGTTAAAAATGCTGCAGTTTTTGTTACGTCTTCCTTTCATGGTACAGCCTTTGCTGTAAATATGGGAACCCCTTTTATATCTATGATAGAAAAACGTGATCAGTCAGATGATCGTATATGCTCTTTTTTAAAGTCTGTAAAGTTAGAAAATCATATCGTAACGATCACAGATGATAAGTATGACAATCTATTTGAAAGAGCTTCATTTGATGAGCATACAGTTACAGAAATTTTGAATAAGAAAAGGCAAGCTTCGCTTACTTTTTTAAAAAATGCATTAGATTTAGAGATATGATAATCCTTTCGATAATTATTCCGGTTTATAACGTAGAGAAGTATGTTCGGAAGACACTGGAAAGTATTTTTAAGTCGACTTTGCCGAAAAGCGGGTTGGAAGTCATTGTAGTGAATGATGGCACAAAAGACAATTCTATGTCAATTGTGAATGAGTTTGTTGCTAAGTATGATAACCTGAAAATCATCAATCAAGAGAACCAAGGCTTATCTGTTGCTCGCAATACTGGCTTGAAAGCAGCACGTGGCAAATATGTTTGGTTTGTTGATTCTGATGATTGGGTAGAAAATGACTCGTTGCCTTTTTTGTTGGAGTACCTTGAACATTCTGATAAGGATGTTTTGATGTTCAAAATTCGTGAGTATGACGAAGAAGGAAGAATTCTGCTTGTGCGTTCCTTTCATGATAATAAGAATGAAGAGCAGATTTCTGGAACAGATGTAGTTCTTTATCAAAAAAAATATGGTATTGACATTACGCCAATGCAGCAATATATAATCCGCAGAGACTTTCTTTTGTCAAACAAACTGTGTTTTGTATCAGGCATATATCATGAGGATAAGGAATTTGCTCCAAGAATGCTAATTAATGCAAAGAAGGTTACCATTATTCCAAAGGTGATTTATTGTTATCTTCGAAGAAATAGTGGAAGCATAACCACAGACGATTCGCTTCAGAAGAAACGTTGTTTATCAAAAATCGAAATTTATAAAAGATATATAACATTTGGAGAAAGATTGATTCGAAATAAAGATAAGGAGGCTTTATCCTATTGTAAATACGGTATGGCTTCTTATATCTGGAATCCTTTAAGTTATGATTTCATACGAACTGATGGTAATAAAATGGGATTAAGAGAATTGATACCATTGTTTAAACGAGATGTTAGAAACAATCTTTTCTATGATAGAAAAGTCTTCCATTTGGTGAGACAACTGTTATTTCTTATTTCTCCTATGTTGTTGAAGAAACTTCATAAAGATCTCTAAATTTACATTTTCATGAAAATTCTATATTATAGCACTCCGTTCTTTGCTGATTGTGATTTTCCTTTGGTGAAGGCTTTGCAAGAAGCTGGGCATGATGTGACTTATCTCATAGCATTAGCTCCTTATAGTTTAAAGAGTACGCTCTTTGACATTAAAGAGCAAGTGCTGGAGAATGCGATAATACCTGCAACATGTTATCCAGAGCTCAAGGTTTATGAGAACTATATGGATATGAGCAAGGTGTTTATAGTCAATAGAACTATCATGCAAGATTCTTCCTTTCAGTCCTTGAGGATGACCTTGAAAGTGGTACGGTTCATCAAGAAGGGAAAGTTTGATGTGATTCATACGGACAGCATGTTGGGTATGTGGAATCTGATGCTTTATAAACTATTTGGGAAGAAGATGGTGCTGACTGTTCACGATCCATTTCCTCATACTGGCGAGATTACCGCTCGCAAAATGTTCAACTACAAAATGGCAATGAAAATGGTTCGCCATTTTGTGTTGTTGAATGACAAGCAGAAAGAGCAATTCTGTAAGTCATATCATGTTCGTCCCGAGCAAATTTTGATAAATCGACTGGGAGTTTATGACAACATTAGTACGTTTGTTCGTCCACAAGACTCAAAAACATCTCACAATGTCCTCTTTTTTGGTCGTATATCCCCATACAAAGGCATAGATTTTTTGTGTCAGGCTATGATAAAGGTAAAGGAACAAGTGCCTGATGCAACCTTGACTATTGCTGGTGGTGGTAAAATGTATTTCGATATAGAGCCTTATCAAAAACAGAATTGGGTAGAGGTTATCAATCGTTATGTTGGGATGGAGGAACTTGCAGGTTTATTGCAGAATTGCGCCTTGTCAGTTTGTCCTTATACAGATGCCACTCAAAGCGGTGTTATCATGACAAGTTATAGCCTCTGTAAACCTGTTATTGCTACTAATGTTGGTGGCTTAGGTGAAATGGTGGAGGATGGTAAAACAGGTGTGCTGGTTCCTCCAAAGAATGTGGCTGCGCTTTCTGATGCGATCATCGCTTTACTGAAAGATGAAGCAAAACGTGAGAAAATGGCAGATAATATCAGAAACGATTACTTTGTGGGTGATAAGTCTTGGAAAGTTATTGCTGAGAAATATATTGAGTTTTATAACAATTAGAAGCTCTAAAAGTTATTCCTATAGATTATGATGCTGAGCAAAATTCAAAGGAAACGTAGCATTGGTAATTATGAAGATTATCAAGCTACAGGTGATGTGGCATTGAAGAACTTTAATTTTTTCTATGCAGAAAATGGAGCAGGCAAAACAACGTTGGCTTCGGTGTTACGTTCGTTGTATCTTGGTGAGAGTTCTGTCATCGAGAAGAGAAAGAGAATGGATTCTGTAACTTCTCCATTGGTTGAAATAAAACTGGAAGATAACTCTTTATGTAGATATCCTGTGAGTGGCATTGTTGATAAAATCAATGATGGGGAAAATGGTTTTGTGGCTTCTGATTTTTCTGTTGAAAATTACAAGTTGCTTATACGTCGTTTCTTGAAAGAGCGTAACCAAATTTCGGGAGACAATTTATATCGCACTTTTGAAAGTAGATTCTCTATACAAAAGTGTACTCATTATTATAATTCTCTTTTTGTGAAATTAATAAAGTGATACCTTAGACAATGAAAGAAATTATTATTGATCCTCGTTTTAGTTACTATTATGCTTCTTTCTATCTATATGGTTTGCATCAGGTTTATGCTAGCTGTAAGTTTAAGAAGAAATGCTTTGCAGACCTCCCGTTTGATGAATTGGGGCATTCCAATGATAGGTTACTCTGTTATATGGTAAAAGGCAATTCTGGGGGGGCAAGGAAAATAGTCATAGATTATCGGGATCATACTTCAATTATAGATAGCTTTTATGATTGGGCTGATATATATGCCAAAATCAATGTGAATGAAACGGAAACTTTTGTGTCTGACAAATCTAAGCTACGCCTTATAGCTCCAGGATTTGGCATCAGATATTATACTCTTAGCCAAACATTATGGAATGCCTTCTCTAATCTGTTGGTAATCAAGAAAGGACATTTTGGTATTAACGTAAATGCCAAGGAATTTTTACGTGACTATCTGTTGACTTGGTATCGACGAAGACCGTATAGGGAATACCATCTGAATTCTATCAAGGAGCGCGATAACTATGTGTTTTTTGTTAGTACCTTGTGGCGACACAAAAACTGTATAGAGCATACAAACCCTCTTCGAGCCTTGTTTATGAGGACTTGTAAAAAGTTGGGGATTGACTTTGAAGGTGGTTTTTATATCAGTCAGTCTGGTAATAGTGCGGCAAAAAACGGGTATGAAGACTTGTTGTTGTCTCAACGTGTAGAACTGAAAGATTATATTGTAAAGACACGGCAGTCCATGTTCGTTTACAATGTGCCAAGTTGTTTGAATTGCCATGGATGGAAATTAGGTGAGTTTTTGGCGATGGGAAAGGCTATAATATCTGCACCTTTATATAACGAACTTCCTGGTAATGGAAAACAATTGATGGTATCTGTTGATTCAGAAAAAGAATTGGAAGATGCTATTGTGCTATTGGCAAAAAATATCGAGAAAAGAAAGATGCTTGAAGTAAATGCTTCTGCATATTACAAGAAATATGTTTCTCCAGAAGCAATTATTGACTATCTGGATAAACAATAAAAATTACTTAGTAACAGTTAAAAAATAACTTGGTACAAAAATGCTAAGCAGATTTGCACCTAACGACATAGTTCCACTTAGGCAATTGATCATCAAATATGATTCGCTTTTGTCTTTCTGATACATATGATTCGTCAAGCGTTCTTTGAGTTTGATATTCCTTAGAGTTGATGGAGGCAACAACAACCAATCCCTTGGATGTCGTAGTTTCATTCGCTTTCTTGCAAGCATATTCTGCAGACAGCAATGGTACTCCACTCCAGGATCTTGTTATATGTGCAAACAGCCAGTGTTCTATTGGATTATACTTTGAACAGTATGGTGGATAATGTACAATGATAATATCCAATTCAAGAGATGTGGCTAACTTTAAAAGCTCCTGCTTGAAGATATGATGTGAGGCAGAGTTGGATCCTCCTCCATCGCATAAGATGCAGATGGAGGTTGCCTTGGGATATTCCCATTGCAGGTAATCCTTCCAAATGCGTGCGATGTTGTCACACACAAACTCAGCAGTGTCATGGCTGTTTCCTATGGTGAGATAGCCGACGTTCCTCTCGACATCATAGATTCCATGCGGAATGATAGTTCCATTGGAAAAAGACACGAAGTCATGGTCAAGAGCTGCTAA